>Ga0209068_10000007_pt1 | contig 196340 bp, 179 predicted proteins | sample ColStrG_CSR_2012_FD_187200 | JGI IMG/M metagenome (GOLD analysis project Ga0209068, IMG submission 187200) | Freshwater sediment microbial communities in response to fracking from Pennsylvania, USA - Cold Stream Run_MetaG_CSR_2012 (SPAdes)... | ecosystem: Environmental > Aquatic > Freshwater...
GGTCGCTCTGCCAGCTGACCAGCCCGCTGGTCGGGTCGTAGTTGGTGGTGGTCGTGTGCAGCCGCGGATCCTGGTCCGTGGTCAGCCGGTGGCTCGTGTCGTACCCGTACGTCCAGGTCCGGCCGTCGGCGTTGGTGGCGCGGGTCCAGGCGTCGAGCTCGGCAGTGCCAAACGGACACCTGCGGACACCTGTGGGCGCCTAGTAATCGGAAGGTTGGGGGTTCGATTCCCCCCGCCAGCTCTCACATAGCTTCAGGTCACAGCCCGGTATGCATGTCCAAAGCCGTAAGCGAGACACCCTTCGACCTGGCGTCGGCTCCGGGTGGACCTGGGATCGCGCCCAGGTGTGGTCCCACCGGCGCGGCCCAGTGAGCCCGGTGATCTTCGGACTGTGACGTGACGGTGGGTCGCTCGCTGTTCAGGTCAATGCCGGCCCGTCGCAGGCCGAGCCCCTTACACAGAACTTCGGCAGACCTGGCGAGCTCCGTTCGGGGCGGGGGGTTGTCGCCGGTCGCCGTCAGGGGGGGATTAGTTGATGGCGCGACTGCGGCCCGCCCACTCGTGCTCTCGTAGAATGTTCTTCCGGACCTTCCCTGTTGACGTCTTGGGGAGGGGGCCGAAGTCGACGGCGATCGGTGCCTTGAAGTGGGCGAGGTTCTGTCGGCAGAAGTCGATGATGTCGCGCTCGTCGGCCTGCGCACCTGGCGCGAGCGTGACGAACGCCTTCGGGCGCTCGCCCCATTTCTCGTCGGGGATCGCGATGACGGCGCACTCGAGCACGGCGGGGTGGGCGCAGATGACGTGCTCGACCTCGATCGTGGAGATGTTCTCTCCGCCAGAGATGATGATGTCCTTCTTGCGGTCGCGCAGCTCGATGTAGCCGTCGGGGTGCATGACAGCGATGTCGCCAGAGTGGAACCATCCGCCGGCGAAGGCGGTGGCTGTCGTGTCTGGGTCGTCGAAGTAGCCCCGCATGACGTTGTTGCCGCGCATCACGACCTCGCCCATTGTCTCGCCGTCGGTGGGGACGTCGTTCATGGCGTCATCGACCACGCGGACCTGGTCGGAAATGATGTTGTGCACGCCCTGACGTCCCAGCGCCGTTGCGTGCGAGGCAGTCGACAGCTCCTGCCAGGCCTCCTGCGGCTCGCAGATGGTGTACGGCGCGTAGGTCTCGGTAAGGCCGTAGACGTGCACGGGGCGGAGGTTGAGCTGGCCCATGCGCTCGAGCAGCGTGGGTGAGGGGGGCGCCCCGCCGATGGTGATCGTGACTTCGCGCTCCAGGCGGTGCGCGGCGGGATGCGTGGCGACGCCGAGCCAGACTGTCGGTGCGCCGACGCCGTGCGTGACGGCCTCGGCGTCGATCAGCTCCCAGATCGAGGCGGGGTCAACCTTTCGCTGGCATACGTGCCGGCCGCCCATGGCGGTGACTGCCCAGGGGAAGCACCAGCCGTTGCAGTGGAACATGGGCACGACCCACAGCAGTACTGACTCAGGCCGCAGATTGGCCTGAAGTGCCTCCACCAGCGCGTTCAGGTAGGCGCCGCGATGCGTGTACATGACGCCCTTGGGGCGGCCGGTGGTGCCGGAGGTGTAGTTGATCGAGATCACGTTCTCCTCGTCGGTGAGCGGGTGCTCGAAACGCTCCGTGGAGCCGCCCGCGAGGAACTGCTCGTAGGGGTCGTTGGACTTCCCCGTGTCGTCGATCCGCACGACGTCGATGTCGACGCCCTCGACCAGGTCGACGAACTCGTGGTCGCAGAAGACGATCCGCGCTCCGCAGTGGCCGAGGATGTAGGCGACCTCGTCGCGAGCCAGCCGCGTGTTGATCGCGACCAGGACCGCTCCGGACGCAGGCACCCCGTAGTGCGCCTCCAGGAGGGCCGGGATGTTCGGCGCGATGAACGCCACTCGATCGCCGGGCGCGAGGCCCGCGGCGCGCAGCGCCGACGCGAGACGGTCTATACGTTCCTCGAACTCCCGGTAGGTCATCCTCCGCTGTTCGTGGACGACGGCCACCTTGTCCGGGAACACGCGCGCGCTTCGACGCAGGAAGCTGAGCGGCGAGAGCTCAGTGCGGTAGGCCTTGGCGCTGCTCGATGTGCCGACCTGAGGCCAGCCCGTCGGATCGATCAGGGTCTGGGCGACGTTGGGGCCAGCGGCGGCGAGGGTCTCCTGCATGGCGTTCCTCCACGAGCTGCGTGAGCTGGATCGACGGCCGCAAGAGCGTCCGTCGGGTCGCCAGCGGGTGTGGAGAAGTATGTTAGCAACTGCTATCTTAGTCAACCATGGGCCGCCCACCGAAGATCGACGACGTCGAGATCCTCGATCGAGCCACCGCGCTGTTCTGGAAGGACGGCTGCGATGCGGTGACGATCCGCGACCTCGAGTCGGCGCTCGACCTGCGGGCGCCGGCGATCTATCGTCGCTACCCGACGAAGAACGCGCTGATCGAGCGCTGTGTGGACCGCTACGTCGGCCGCGTCGTAGGTGGCCGGATCAGGCGCCACCTGGAGGGCTCGCAGGATCCGCTCGAAGGTCTGCGGTCGTTCTTCGCGTCAGCTCTCGAACCGCATCCGGGAGAAAGGACGTCGCGCGGATGCCTCCTCACGGTGACCGCAAGCCAGACGGCCTTCCAGGACCCTGAGATCAGCGTCGCTGTCCGCGCCGGCCTGGACCACATCCGCAGCGGGTTCAAGGCACATGTCGAGCGGGCTCGAGCGACCGGACGGATCCGCACTGACGCCAGCGCCGACGTGCAAGCCACCCATCTGCTGCTCCTGTTCGAGGGCCTGCTCGTGCTGGCCCGATCGGGAGCGACCGACCTCATGAACAGCGTGGACCTCAGCCTGGAGTCTCTGTGCCCGTGATCGTTGCTGGTGGTGCCGAGCCAGTTCACCGTGTTTCGTGCCGCCCGCCGTCGTGTTCTCGACTCTCGGTGGTGGCTTGTCGTTGTGCTGGTCACCATGGCGGGCGTGGGCCTGGCTGCGATCGAGCGGATGGTGACGGCAGGCGTTGTGGGCGCGAACATCGGCGGCGGGTTGGCGTTGTTCGTCGGGGTCCCGGTGGTTGCACTCGCGCTGATCGCCGCCCTGACCACGTCCATGTGGATATGGACAAGCGTACGAACTGAGCCGCCCCCGCCACCTCTATGAGGCCGCGCCGAGGCGTAGATCAGCCGGTGATCCTTTTGGGCAATTCGGGCGCGCCGAGGTGAATGGCCGGGGATGGGTGGAGGGTCTGAACCCACGAAAGGTGGGTCATGTCTGCTCCGAGGAAGGATCCGAACGAGCTGCGGGAGCGTGGCCGTCCAGTTGGTCACTGAGGCGATGGCCGAGGATCCGCTCACCGACCCGAGACTGCCGCGCGGGTGGCCTTCATCGACGAGGTCAAGGCCGGGTCTCGGGGTCGAGCGGATTTGATTGAGGTCGAAGCCGGCGAGGCGACGCAGGCGCTAGGCAAGGTAACCGACCCTGGGCGTCCGCCGGGGAATCCTTCGGTAGTCCATGATGTGGGCGACGTCGAGAGCCATGACGCCTCGTCTTCCTACCGTGGGTCGGGCGCGGTCACCGCCGGATCGGTCATTGCCGCTCAGGTGGGTTTCGCCTGCCGCGCCCGGTGGTAGCCAGGGTCAACGGCACTCCCAATGCGAGTAGCACTCCTGCCGCGACGACTGATGTTGCCAGTTGGCCTGTGCCGGTGTCTGGCAGTGAGGGCCCTGTGACCTGTTCGGACTGTGCGGCTGACACAGTCACGGAGGCTGCCGCGACTGGGCCGGCGCCGGAGGCGTTTACCGCCCTGACCGTGAAGTTGACTATCGTGCCGGCGCTGAGGCCGTTGAGCGTGAACAATCGCGCGGTCGCGGGCAGCGTGTGCGACACCCCGTCCACCACGACGACGTAGCTGAGGATCGGGACGCCACCTGTCGTCGGGGGAGCCCAGCTGAGTGTGGCGCGGCTGGTCGTTGCACTGGCCTTGACCATGGTCGGCGGACCTGGCGGCACCGGTAGGTTGGGCTCGAAGTCGATCAGCTGGTCGACAGGGCTGGCACCGCCGGCCAGGAAATGCACTCCGTCCATCCAGCCGGTCCATCCTTGCCACGGCGCACCTGCCCCGAGCTGGCCGACCTGCACCTTCATCCCCGTGATCATCGCGTTCGGGTAGGCACCCAGGACGACGGCGTCCAGAGTGGAGTAGATGCTCGCGGGAGGGTGCGCGCCGATCTGGTCGTCAGGCCACCACGCTGGCGACGCGGGGGTTGCCGACCACGTGTGCCAGGTGTTCATCGGCTGGATCGTCCCGGAGCAGTTCGTGGGCGACGCATAGCACGGCTCATAGGTGACGCTGACCATGTTCGGTTGGCCCGGGCCGGCGTTCCCGGTATTGGCGGGGTTGCCGTCCAGCGCGAGGTACAGGTTGACGTAACCGGTGAGGAATTGCGACGCCGGCGGGTAGGCCGTGACTGCCACCTGGTAGTCAATCCGGGCGAGGTCGGCCAACTTTGTCCCGCTCACCGGCGCGACGTCGGTGCGTACGAACCCGCGGCCTGTGGTCGCGACCTGAGACTCCACGTGTACGGCACCCGAGCCGATGCCGCCCGCGGGCTGCCCGGTCGTGATCACGGCAGACCCACCGAGCGTCCAACCGTGCGGAGACGACGGCCTAACGACGACGGTGGTGCCACCAGCGGCTACGGCCGCCGTGGCGAGGGTGACCGTCAGGACGGCTCCCAGCAGGCAAGTTCCAGCGACCCTCAAACGGCCAAGCGGTGTTCTAGCCACGGCAGAACCTCTCGCCCAGTCGACGTCATCGCGGCCATCGTCGCCGACCCGGGTGGCGCGTCCAAGCCGACGCGCCGTCCAGCCGGCGTCAGCTCGGGGTGAAGGGAATCCCCGCAACCACCAGGGCCAGTATGGAGGTCATCAACGATGTCGATGGCGAGCCAAGACTGACCCCCAATCGGCGCTTGGGCTCGAGGCCGACGCGGGGTTGGTTATCTCAGACACCTCCGCCAGCTCTTGATCAAACTCGGTATCTCGCTGGTCAGTGTCATTCGGACTCCCAAGGGCCGGCGCGCAGGCTTGGTGGTGCGGTGACGTCGTGGCAGATCCGGTCGCCGCTGACTCGTCTGGGCAGCCCGGGTACGTCCGGAACGGACAGGTAGAGTCCGGCCCGCGGACCCCGTGGTCCCCGCAGCGGCAGCCATGAAGGAGTCAAGGGGCCATGACCGGCGGCGCTGGCAGTGGACAGCCACTTCCACACGAGCACGGTGCCGACAGATAGGGGTGGCTGGTGTCGCTGGCGCAGCTGTCCGTGCTCGGCTGGGGTCTGGTCGTACTGGCGGCGTTGTTGGCCGGGTTCTCCAAGACTGCGGTCGGTGGGGTTGGGCTGATCAGTGTCGCTCTCCTGGCTGCCGTCCTCCCGGCCCGACAGTCCACCGGGATGCTCCTGCTGCTGTTCCTGGTCGGCGACATGTTCGCCATCACCGCTTACCGCCGATTCGCGAACTGGCAGGTCCTGCTCCGGCTGGCGCCGTCGGTCGTGGTCGGCGTCCTGCTGGGCGTGGTGTTCGTGGCCAAAGTTGGCGACGCCGGGCTTCGCCGGACAATCGGAATCGTGCTCATGGCGCTGGTCGGTGTGCACGTGTGGACCAGAAGAACAGGTGAGGCCAGGCCAGAGCCCGGGAAGGGTCTGCAGCTGCCGCGGCCGATCACTATCGGTGCCGGGGGGCTCGCCGGCTTCACCAGCATGGTGGCCAATGCGGGCGGGGCGGTGATGACCATCTACATGCTGGGTGCCGGAATGGATGTCATGACCTTCCTGGGCACCGGGGCGTGGTTCTTCTTCGCGGTCAACCTGTTCAAGCTGCCCTTCAGCATCGCTCTGGGTCTGGTGCCCGTGCAGTCGCTGGTCCTGCTGGCTGTCCTGTCGCCCTTGGTGGTCGTGGGAGCACTGGTCGGGCGGGCCGTCGCTCCCCGTCTCAGTCCCGCCCGCTTCGAACAGCTGGTGGTCGGCTTCACGGTCCTGGCGGCGCTGAACCTCCTGCGCTGAAGTCACTGGTCATCGGGCACAAGCAGTTGCCGCCGGCCGTTCCAGTCGTGCCTCGCGAGATGCCCGGGGCGGCTGTGACCTACGTGAGATGACGGCGACCATCCGTGCCTCGGGCATCCACGGGTGCGGTGTCACCCGGCGCCGCGACGGCTGGACTGTCAGCCAGCTTGTCGACCGCATCGGGGCACCCATGGCTCTGGTCATCGGCGATCAAAGACGGCGTGCACCCTGAACGGGACCTCTGGGCTTGGGCATTGGAGGCCACGCGTCAGGTTTCTACCTCCACCGGATGTGGTCGTCGCCGTTTCCGTCGCCGGCCCCCGACCGGTTGAGGGTGCCACCCACCGGACGCACCGTGTTCGCCAAAGGTGCGAGTGCCAGCGCCCGCGCGAGCACGAAAGCGCCCGTGCTGCGTCGGTTCCCTCGACCTGTGCCCGTGGTGCTAATAGGGTCCCGGAAGCTCCTCGGACGACCCCTGGCGCAACCTTCGCCCGCCCCTTCGCTTGCGGAGCGCGGAGAACAAGACGGCGTTGACGGTGGCGGCCACCGACAGGCTCAGCACATAGGCACATGTCGTGGGCCACGCGACGTGAAAGTGGTCAGTCAGCGCCCAGCCGATGGGCACCAGCACATACAGCAGCGGCAGCGTGACGATGATCGCTGGCACGGTGAGCAGCAAGACGGCGACCCATGCCCAGACCGTGAGGTGGTCGGGGTCAGATGTCGCGAAGGCGGTCAGGACCGCCACTGCCAGCACATAGCCAGCCTTGGCGCTGGTCACGTGCGCGCGCGCACCCCCGCTCATACGACGATGCTGTCATGTCTGGTGCCTCCCCGGCTGAATCAGCGCTGCGGATGTGAGGGCTGGTCAAATTCTCGGTCCTGGCCGCGGCCCTGTGCTGAGCGCGGTTCGGGGGCGTATCGCCGAGTCGTCATCGGCGTTGCTCCGTCAGCCTCGGGCGAGCGATCGCGTGATCTGCCCGGAGCCGCGAGGGTCCGGGCGAGTCCCCAGGATGTGATGCTGGCTGGGCCCCGTCGTTCCCGTCGAGACCTCTGAACAACAGCTCCGCAGCCCGGACTCCCATGGCCTTGACGGCTCGGACCACCCGCACGATCTCGGGACCAGGAAGGTCCGCGGGCGAGACGTCATCGAACCGGGCCAGGCCCGGTGCTCGCTGCCTGCTCCGGGACACCCTGGGGGCAACGGGATGGGAGGCTTGCGCCCATGTCGTCAGACCTGGGCTCGGTTGCAGTGGCGGTTGCCGTGCTGGTGGCGCTGGCCGCCCTGTTGGCCGCCTACGCAGGCCTCGGCGCGCCTTTGAGCAGGGACGTGATCGTCGTCGCGCTCCGGGCTGTCGTTCAGCTGCTTGCGGTGGGAACGGTGATTCGGCTCATCTTTGCGACTCCCGCACTGGGTCCGCTGTACGTGACCGTGATGCTGGGTGCCGCCGCCTACACCTCGGGTCGACGGATCGCAACGCCACGGGCGGCGGTAACGGCGGCCGCTGCGATCGCCGCCGGGACGGTGGTCGTCGCGCTGGTGGTGTTCGTGTCTGGGGCCCTGCCGTTCGACGCGCGCAATGCCGTGCCCTTCACTGCACAGATCATCGGCGGCGCGATGACCGCGACAACGTTGGCTGGCCTGCGCTTTCGAGACGAGGTCGGCCGGCAGTGGGATGTCGTGGAGGGCTGGCTCGCCTTGGGGGCGCATCCGGCGCAGGCGGTGCGCGAGATCGGCCGGTTCTCGGCATCGCGGGCTCTCGTCCCGGCCCTTGACCAGACCAGGAACGTCGGGCTGGTGGTCCTGCCGGGTGCCTTCGTCGGGCTGCTCCTTGGCGGGGCGAGCCCGCTGCAGGCCGGGCGGCTGCAGCTGCTGGTCCTGGTCGGGCTGCTCGCCGCCGAGATGGTGGCGGCGGTGATCATCACTGCTCTGGTCGGCGGCGCCCTGGTCGCGCACCGGCCGGTCGAAGGAGCCCAGAGCCGGCTCTAGCCTGCAGGCCGGAACGCCTCCTCGGCCAGGCTCCGGCGCAGCAACGACATACCGAGGCCGGCGACCAGGGGGTCGATCTGGCTGGTCTGGCACAAGATCGCGCTGAGCTTGACGTCGAGCAGATCTTCGGTGAGCACCGTGTGCACGGCACAGTCATCGGCGTCAGTGGAGGGCGGCTCGGCACCCATAAAGGCGCCCACCGCCTCGAATGGCTGCCTGAACTGCTCCAGCCACTGCGGAGTGTAGGTGGCGAACAGAAGGCGGGCGCCGGCGTGACCGGCGCGGGCAGTTGCACGAGTGGCCCAGCGCGAGACGGCCCTGTGGTCGTCGTGACCGGTGACCCCGTCCGGTCCGAAGCTCAGGACAGTGTCGGGCCGGACCCGGTCGATGACTGCGCAGATCGATTCGACTGCGACCGCATCCTCGATGCTGGCGCAGCCCCCGTCGGGATAGTCCAGCCACGTGTGGTCGGCGACGCCTAGGCAGGCCAGCGCGCGTTCCAGCTCACCGGTGCGCGTGGCGGCCAGCGGTGCGCCGGGCGGCCAGCGGACTTCGTCGGACGAGCCCGCCTCGCCTCGCGTCGCGGTGACGCATGCGACGACTGCGCCGGCGCGCACCCCGTGCGCCATCAGTCCCCCCGACAGGTAGGTCTCATCGTCCGGGTGCGCCCAGACCCCAAGGATGGTCCCGAGCTCGGCAGCCGTGCCGCTCACACGTGCCGTCCGGTCAATGCGAGCAACCGGTCCTGCGCTGAGGCGTTCTCCGGCACGGCCTGAGCGGGTGCGAAGAGCCCATACTGCGCGTAGGTCACGACGTCTGGGGTGAGCTTGACGATGACGGTCGCGGCGAGCTCTTCGTCGATCGTGGGATCGACACCGATCGCCTGGGCAAGATCCCACGCGTGCACGGCGAGATCGCTGATGAGCTGCCATGCATACACCTGCCCGGTGACGTCGGCGAACGACAGATGGACCACTCGCTCCAGCGCCCCGGGCGAACGCAGCGCATCGGTGGCGGCCGCAGCGGCGGCATCCCAGGCCGCTACCGGGTCTTCGCCGAGAAGGTCCCCGTCGAGAGTGTCGCCCACCTCGGCGATGGTGGCCCCGCTCATCAGTGGCGGCACCCACAGCTGCTCGTTCACCAGGTGGTTGACCAGGGCGCGCACGTCCCAGTCGGTGCACGGGGTCGCGCCCGCCCACTGGTGGGGTCCGACGGCGTGGACCCGGTCGGAGAACTCCTTCACAGCCTGCGAGTGATGCTCAAGAAGAGTGGCCATCGCACTCACCCCTTCGGTTGCCGTCAGCGGGCGCCAGTGCCCGACGGCACCGACCCGCAGTGTGCAGGCACAACACAATGGCCCGGGCCCCGCCGGTTGGGAAGGTGACGTGCCACGGCTGGCGGCTGATGAGCGGCCCGCTGGGCTGCCCCGCGCTCGGCGCCGCGAGGCGTGCCCGAGACCGTGTGATCGCTGCTCGACGGAGAGCCGCGAGGGCGCTGGTGGAGCACCGGCGACGCCGGCCCGCTCCTACCGCCGGGCGGCTCCGCGGGCCAGGCCGGCTTCCACCCGGTTCGTCACAGGCGACTGGTCGCAGGGGCCTGCAAGCGCTTTCTCTTTCCTTTAGTGTGCCGCCATGACTTTGTGCGCCTTCCCGGCCGGCTTCGTGTGGGGTGCGGCCACCGCGGCCTACCAGATCGAGGGCGCTGTCGCGCTGGACGGCAGGACTGCGTCCATCTGGGACACGTTCTCGCACACACCCGGAAAGATTGCCGGCGGCGACACCGGCGACGTCGCCGCCGACCACTACCACCGGTACCGGCACGACGTCGCCCTCATGGCCCGGCTCGGTCTGACCGGCTACCGGTTCTCGGCATCGTGGTCGCGGGTCCTGCCCAGCGCCGGCGCGGCGCCGAACCCCCGTGGCATCGACTTCTACTCCCGCCTCGTGGACGAGCTGCTGGAGCATCAGATCGAGCCGGTGGTCACCCTGTACCACTGGGACCTGCCCCAGGAGCTCCAGGACGCCGGCGGGTGGACGAACCGGGTGACCGCGGAGCGCTTCGCGGAGTACACCGCGGTCCTGACCCGTGCCCTGGGCGACCGGGTGACGACCTGGGCGACAGTGAACGAGCCCTGGTGCTCGGCCTTCCTCGGGTACGGGTCCGGTGTCCACGCCCCCGGAATTGTTGACGAGGCCGCGAGCCTGACCGCAGCGCACCACCTCAACCTGGGTCACGGGCTGGCTGCCCAGGCGATCCGCAGCGAGGTAGGCCAGCGCGCCCAGGTGTCGATCTCGCTCAACCTCCACGTCGTCCGCCCGCGCACCGACTCCGACGCGGACCGCGAGGCCGCCAGGCGGGTCGACGCCGTCGCCAACCGGATCTTCCTGGACCCGCTGTTTCGGGGCAGCTACCCCGAGGATCTGCTCGCCGACACCGCCGAGGTCACGGACTGGTCGTTCGTGCGCCCTGGTGACCTCGACACGGTCTGCGGCTCTTTGGACGTGCTCGGCGTCAACTACTACAACCCCGCCTTGGTGGCCGGCTATGACGGCGCAGGGCCAAGGGAGGACTTCGACGGCCATGGCGCCGGGGCCGGGACTGCGTGGCCGGCCTGCCGGACGGTCCAGTTCCCGCGGGCGCCTGGCCCCTACACCGCGATGGGCTGGGACATCGACCCGACCGGCCTGTCCGAGCTCATCGGCCGCGTACACGCGCAGTACCCGCCGATCCCGATCTTCGTCACCGAGAACGGCGCCGCCTTCGACGACGTCGTGCAAGACGACGGGACCGTGCACGACCCGCTGCGCCAGGAGTACGTCCACGCCCACCTGCTCGCGGTGCACTCGGCCATCGAGGCAGGCGCGGACGTGCGGGGCTACTTCCTGTGGTCGCTGCTGGACAACTTCGAGTGGGCCCAGGGCTACTCCAAGCGGTTCGGGATCGTGCACGTGGACTTCCACACCCAGCGGCGCACGCTCAAGGACAGCGCCCACTGGTACGCCGCGACCATTGCTGCCGGCGGTCCGACCCGGTAGCCAGCCACTGGCCGCAGCTCAGCAGCCCGGCCCGGCTCAGCTCAGCTCAGCTCAGGCGGGTAGGTCAGGTGGATCTGCCGGCGCACCTCGTCCAAGGTGGCCATGATGGCAACAGTCTCCTCCAGCGGCATGACTGCGCTCTCCAGGTGGCCTTCGGCGACGCATCGGGCGACCTCCGCCGCTTGGTGGCGCAGCCCGTTTCCTGGCTCGACGGGTGCGATGGTCTCCGGCTCGCCGACACGCGGGGTGAGGGTGAACGACGACGGTCCCAACCAGTACGAGGCGATCTCGATCCGCGCTTCGGTGCCGATCACCGCCGCACGGTTCGGGCCGAGGGCCTCCAGCGTGGTGGTCAGCACCGACTGCCGGCCGCCGCGATGCTGCAGCAGGATCGAGGTCTGTGCGTCCACGCCGGTGAAGGCTTGGTCGCTGACTGCCGTCACCGCAGTCGGCGCACCGAAGATCATGGAGGAGAACGAGACCGGGTAGATGCCCAGGTCCAGCAGGGCGCCGCCGCCGAGCTCTGGCGCGAACAAACGGTGCGTGGCGTCCCGGGCGAACCACTGGCTGTGGTCGGCGATGACCATGCGGGGGTCGCCGAGGCGCCCGGAGTCGAGCTCGGCCCTGAGCCGGACCATGTGCGGCAGGAACCGCGTCCACATCGCCTCCATCAGGAAGACACCATGGGCCCGTGCCGCGTCCACCAGGTGGCGGGCCTGGGCGGCGTCCATCGTGAAGGGCTTCTCGCACAGAACGTGCTTGCCCGCAGTGATGGCTGCCATCGCAGCGTCGTGATGCCCGGGGTGCGGCGTCGAGACGTACACCGCCTGCACGTCGTCGTCGGCCACGAGGGCCTCGTAGGAGGCGTGGCGGCGGGCGATGGCGAACCTGTCGGCGAAGGCGTCGGCGGTGGACTGGGCACGCGAGCCGACGGCCACTATCTCGGCGCCGGGAAGCCGCCGAAGATCGTCGGCGAAGCGGTTCGCGATCCAACCGGTGCCGATCAGGCCCCAGCGAAGTGCCGGGGCCGGCTGGTCCTGTGCCTGCGTCATGCTCGTCCCCTCCTGATCAGGTCGGCTTCCCGGGCACGGTCGAGCCCGCGGCCCGGCGGCTGCTGGTCACCGGCCGCAGCCGCCCAGGTCGCCGTGTCGTGGATCGTCTGGGTCAGCGCGCGAGGTTGCAGCCCGGCCGCCAGTGCGGCCGACGGGTCTGCGGCCATCACGTTGAAGTCGGCCTCGCCGGGGGCCCAGAACGGGAAGGCTGAGTCGTCGAGGCCTTCGCGGGTGAGGAAGTCGCCATCGAGCCAGACCAGGCGCGTGCCGGGCGGCGCTACTGCCTCGACCGTCGCGGCCAGCAGGTCGCCGAGGCTGAACGGCGGCCGGGGAGAGGCCGTGTGGAAGGTGCCGCCGATGCCGCGCTCGAGCAGGCTCACGGCGAAATCCGCCTGGTCACGGGCGTCGATCACCTGCATCGGGATGTCCGCCGGGGAAGGACAGGCGACCTCGCCACCCGCGGCGATGCGTCGCACCCAGGTCGGGAACCGCCACGTGTAGTCGTACGGTCCCACGACGTACGTGGGGCGCAGCACCAGCAGGTCAGGGCCGTAGGCGCGCGCCGCGGCCTGCTCGCACGCCACCTTCAGCGCGCCGTAGGTGGCCGGGGTCACCGTCTCGGTCGTCGCGTCCGCGGCGGCGACCAGGTCGGCGTCTTCGGTGATGCCGGGTCCTGGCGGCGGCGCGTACACCGAAACCGTCGAGACCAGAAGGTGCCGCCCGCCAGCGCCGCCCAGCGCGACGGCCAGCTCGTGAACCGCCCGCGGGAAGTAGGCGCACACGTCCACTGTCGCGTCCCACTCGCGGCCGGCGAGGCGGCTGAGGTCGGTGAACCGGTCTCCGTGGATGTACTCCACGGCCCCGTCCCCGGCCCCGTCCCCGGACACCCCCGGCGCCGTGGTGCCACGGTGGAAGACGGTCACCTGGTGACCGCGGCTCGTCGCGGACTGCACGATGTGGCGGCCGACGAAGCGGGTGCCTCCAACCACGAGCAGGCGCATCCGACGCAGTCTAGGGCCGGCTCAGGGCAGGTCCCGGAGCATCAGGTCCTCGAAGGTCTCCCGGCGCAGCACCGCCCGCGCCGAGCCACCACCGGCGAACACCACCGGTGGTCGCAGCGAGCCGTTGTAGTTGTTTGCCATCGTCAGGCAGTACGCCCCGGTGACCGGAACGGCGACCAGGTCGCCGACCTTCGGATCGTCGAGCCGGACGCCGGCGATGAGCCGGTCCCCCGACTCGCAGTGCCGGCCGACCAGGTCGACCAGGTCGCCGCCGCCGACCCGGTCGGCGATGGTCGCCTCGAAGCGCTGCCCGTACAAGGACACCTCGAGGTTGTCGCCCATCCCGCCGTCCACCGCGACGAAGGTCGGGTCACCTGACTTGACCGAAACCACCCGGTACACGGTGATCCCTGACCGCGCGACCATGGAGCGGCCTGGTTCGATGAGTATCCGGGCGGCGGAAGGCAGGTGGGCCTTGGCGGTGTCGGTCAGCGCCTGGATGTACTCGGCCACCGTCGGCGGGTGCTCGTCGTAGGTGTACCGGGCGCCCAGTCCACCGCCCAGGTCATACACGTCGAAGTCGCCGAGCGCAGCCGCGGCCTGCGCTGCCTGGGCCAGCGGCGCCGCGTCCAGGATCTGCGAGCCGACGTGCACATGGACTCCGTCAAGGCGCAGCCGGTCGGAGTGCCGCAGCCGCTCGACGGCCCTTCGCGCGTCGGCCGGCGAGAGGCCGAACTTGGACCCCTCGTGCCCGGTGGCCACCGCCTCGTGCGTCTGCGCCCGGATCCCCGGGATCAGCCGGACCAGGACGGCCTGCTCACCCGAGACCAGCCGCTCGAGGCGGTCGATGTCATCGAAGTTGTCGACCACGACGGTGCCGACGCCTGCGTCGATGGCCATCGACAGGTCGGAGTCGGACTTGGCGTTGCCGTGCATGACCAGGTCTGCCGCGGGCACGCCGCCGGCCAGGGCCATGGCCAGCTCACCGGACCCGGCCACGTCGACGCCGAGCCCCTCCGAGGCCATGACGCGATAGCCGGCAGTGCAGGGGAATGCCTTCGACGCGAAGATCACCTGGGAGTTGGGCCAGCGCGAGGCCAGCTCGCCGGTGAACTCCCGGGCCCGGGCGCGCAAGGCGTCCTCGTCCACTATGTAGGCGGCGGTGCCGAACTCGGCGGCGAGGTCGTCCAGCCGGCAGCCGCCCACGACGAGCATCCCGTCCCCGTCGCGGCGGGTCCCGGGCGGGAAGAGCTCCAGCAGGTCCATCGCTGACCCTTTCATGACGGCCCCGTTGAAATGTTTATTGTTCAACTGCTGTTGGGACAGGTGCACCGTACTGACAGCCGATGAGACCATGCGGTCGACCTGAGGAGCAGACATGCCAGCCGTCACCGTGGAGAACCCGCTCACTCTGCCACGCATCCAGGTGCCCGATGTTGCCGACCCGGCAGCTCGCCCGGTCCTGGCAGTGACCACCGCACCCCGCGGGTTCGAGGGGGAGGGGTTCCCGGTCCGGCGGGCGTTCGCCGGTGTCGACCAGCGCCAGCTGGACCCCTTCATCCACATGGACCAGATGGGCGAGGTCGAGTACGCGCCAGGCGAGCCCAAGGGCACCGCGTGGCATCCCCACCGCGGCTTCGAGACCGTCACCTACATGATCGACGGGATCATGGAGCACCAGGACTCCACCGGCGGCGGCGGCGTGATCGCCGACGGGGCCACCCAGTGGATGACGGCAGGAGCGGGGATCCTGCACATCGAGACCCCTCCGCAGTCGTTGGTCGTCACCGGCGGGCTGTTCCACGGCATCCAGCTGTGGGTGAACCTGCCAGCGGCGCAGAAGTGGTCCCCGCCGAACTACCAGGACATCGGCTCCGCCGCCGTGCGCCTGGCCGCCTCCGGCGACGGCGGCGCGCTGGTGCGCATCATCGCCGGTGAGGTGGCCGGGCAGGCCGGCCCGGGCTCGACCCGCACGCCCATCTCGTTCGTCCATGCGACGCTGTCGCCGGGGGCCGAGCTCGTCCTGCCGTGGCGACCGGACTTCAACGCCCTGGTGTACGGGCTGTCCGGGCGCGGCAGCGTCGGGGTCGAACGGCGCCCCTTCGCGAGCGGGCAGCTGGCCGTCTACGGGTCGGGAGGCGCCGTGACCGTCAGTGCCGACCGCAGCCAGGACAGCCGCACCCCGGCACTTGACGTCCTGGTCCTGGGGGGCCGCCCGATCCGCGAGCCGGTCGCCCAGTACGGGCCGTTCGTCATGAACACCCGGGCCGAGCTCGTGCAGGCCTACGAGGACTTCCAGGCCGGCCGCATGGGAGTCGTGCCCGCGTCGCAGTCCTGACCGGGCGCGCCGCCGTGACCTGGCCGACGGGGGTGCGCCGGCGCGGCGCATCCGCGTCGGCAGATCCGGCTACTGCTCGGCCGGGGAGCCTGGTTCCTCGGCGAGGATCCGGTAGAGGGCTCGGCGGGTCCCGGTGAGCAGGGTCGCGGCCTGGGAGACCTGCTCCGCGGTACCGGCCTGCCCGACCTGGATAGCCGCGGCGGCCACCTGGGCGATGACGTCCCGGAGGCTGACGAATCCCGCGTCGAGGTCGTCGGCCAGCCCGTCCCACGGCGCCGCCAGCTCCTCGGCGTGCTCGGCGACGTAGGCGCGCCCGGTGTCGGTCAGCTCGAACACCCGGCGCCCGCCGCCTGAGTCAGCGCGGACCAGCCCTTCGTGGGCCAGCTTCTTCAAGGTGGGGTAGATCGACCCCGGGCTTGCTCGCCACGCGCCGTCGCTGCGTTCGGCGAGCTCGCGGATGATCTCGTAGCCATGGCGAGGCTGCTCGGCGAGCAGGGCCAGGATCCCGGCGCGGATGTCGCCGCGCCCGGCTGTGGGGCCGCGGCCGTGCGGGCCGCCGAAGCCCATTCCCGCAAACCCCATGCCGAAGCCCGGGCCGGCGAAGCCCGGGCCGCCGAAGCCCGTACCCCGGAACCCTGGTCCGCCAGGTCCACGACGGCCGCGGCCCCTGCCGTGCCGGTCTCGCGGGTGGCCCTCACCGGCTTCGTCCTGCTCGCTCATGGCCAGCATCGTCTCGCGAAATGCCTGCCGGCGTGCACGGTGGCCGCGCCGTCCGAACCCGCTGGGGTCGGGCCAGGGCAGGGCCGCCGCCCCGGGCCCGAAGGCGACGCCGAGGTCACGCGGGTCGAAGGGACCCGCAGGCTGTGTTTGGTATCTCATGATCGTTCCTTTCCGTCTGTCAGCGCTTGTGCTGACGTAACAGTCACGATATATCGCGATGCAGGGCGAGTCAAGTGTCTGCAGCCGGTCACGGTGGGCGAGGCGCGCGTGAGGTTGGATGGCGTTGTGCGAAGCGGCTGTGGCAAGGCACGCGGCCTTGCGGTGGCCGGGTCGCGGGTTCCCCCTGCCCGGTCGGCACCCACGGGGCTGGGCGGCTCGTCGGGGGCATGCGTCGGGGGCGTGCGGTGGCTCGGTCATGAGCCGGCGCAGCCGCCTGGACCCGGACGGACCCCGGGGCCGGCACGGTACGGTTACTGAATCACCGATCAGGAAGGACCTCGCGCCATGACCGCCCAGATCCTCGACGGCAAGACCACCGCGGCCGCGATCCGCGGTGAACTGGCCGAGCGGGTGGCCGCACTGCTGGCTGCGGGAGTTCATCCTGGCCTCGGCACTGTGCTGGTCGGCGACGACCCCGGCAGCCACGCCTATGTGGCGGGCAAGCACCGCGACTGCGCCGAGGTGGGCGTGGCCAGCATCCGCCGTGACCTGCCGGCCAGCGCCAGCCAGGCGGACGTGGAAGCAGCCGTCGCGGAGCTGAACGCGGACCCGGCGTGCACCGGCTACATCGTCCAGCTCCCGCTGCCCAGGCCTTTGGACTCCGGGCGGGTCTTGGGGCTGATGGACCCCGACAAGGACGCGGACGGGCTGCACCCGACCAACCTGGGCCGCCTGGTGCTGGGCGAGCCGGCCCCGCTGCCCTGCACGCCGCGCGGCATCGTCGAGCTGCTCCGCCGCTACGGGGTCGCGATCGCCGGCGCCGAGGTGGTCGTGGTCGGCCGTGGGGTCACCGTCGGGCGGCCGCTGGGTCTGCTCCTGACCAGGAAGTCTGAGAACGCGACCGTGACGTTGTGCCACACCGGCACGCGGGACCTGGCCTCCCACGTCCGCCGGGCCGACATCGTGGTGGCCGCTGCCGGTGTGCCCGCCCTGATCACCGCAGGCATGGTCAAGGCGGGGGCCGCCGTGCTCGATGTCGGGATCACCCGCACCGAGGCCGGTCTCGCTGGCGACGTCGACCCCGGTGTCCGGGAGGTGGCCGGGTTCCTTGCGCCGATGCCCGGTGGCGTGGGGCCCATGACCAGGGCCATGCTGCTCGCCAACGTCGTCGAGGCTGCCGAACGCCTCGCCGGCTGAGGCGGAGGCGGCGCATGGTCGACCATGGGGAGCTCGTGCAGCGGCTGGGGGAGATGCCCGCCCTGGTTCGCGCACTCGACCCGTCGCTCGACCCGGCCGAGCACGACGGCTGGCAGCCTGCTGTGATCCTGGGTCACCTCGCCTACGTCGAGGAGCACGTCTGGCTCCCACGCCTGCACCAGATGGCCACCGTGGAGGTTCCCGAATGGCAGTGGTGGGAGCCCTCCGGCGTCGACTGGCTCGGGCTCTACGGCACCCGCTCATGGAGCGAGGTGGTCGAAGACTTCGCGACGGCACGGTCGGCGACCTGCGCGTATCTCGGTGCGCTGCCCGAGCGGGGCTGGGCCCGCCGGGCGCGCCACGTGGTGTTCGGGGAGCTGGCCGTCGCGGGCCTGTGCGAGGAGATCCTCACCCACGACCACGACCATCTGGCCCAGCTCCGCGGTCATGGGCACCACGCGCACTAGCCGCGCACGGTGCCAGCCCGCGCACGTCAGCGCCGGGGCGGTGCAGGGGTCAGTCGTCGAGGTTGACCACGACCGCCTCCTGAGTGCTTCGGGCGATCACCACCACCGCTTCGGCATCGGCTGCGGGGTTCTCTTCGCGGTGCGGCGCACCAGGGGGGACGAACACGAAGTCCCCCGGCGAGGTCTCCAGGCGGACCTCGGACCCGTCGGGGGCGGCGAACGCGAACACCGGGTTGCCCGACAGGACATAGATGGCGGTCTCGGAGTCGCCGTGGTGGTGGGTACCCGACCGGGCCCCCGGGGCCAGATGGGTCAGACCCATCCACACCGACTGTGAACCGACGGTGCGTCCGCAGATCGCGGCATACCGCCTCATGCCCGGCGTCTGGGCCGTGTCGGCGGTCAGCATCGTGCCCGTGACGAGCTCGAGGGGGCGCGGCGCGGTGGTCGGACCGGGGCTGGACCCGCCGGGCTGACCGGCCCGGTCACCGGCTGCGGCGCGGATGTCAGGAGGGGGGTTCATCTGGGCGAGGCTAGTACGGCTGCCTGAGCGGACATGACCGGTCTGCCAAGGCGGGCGGTCCCGTGCGCCGCGCACCGGCAACAATGAGTCGACGGGCCGCAGTCCAGGCCAGGGCGCGGCCCGGCGCGATCGCGAAGAGGTGGGCCCTGGAAGGGAAGGAGAGCGTCGGATGGACCTGTCTGACTTCGATGCGTTGAGCTTCGACTGCTACGGCACCCTGATCGACTGGGAGGCCGGCATCACCGACGTGCTGCGGCCCTGGGCCGCCCGGTCAGGTCTGGACCGCGCCGACGAGGACCTGCTCTCCGCCTACGCCGGCCACGAGGCTCGCGTCGAGGCCCGCAGCGGCGCTGCGCTCTACCCCGATGTTCTCGCCGAGAGCTTCCGGGCCCTGGGTGGCGACCTCGGCGTCGCCGTGTCCGACGCCGATGCCCTGGCGCTGGCCGGGTCGGTCCCGGACTGGCCCGCGTTCCCCGACTCCCACGACGCACTGGTGGCTCTCGGGTCGCGGTACCAGCTGATCATCTTGTCCAATGTCGACCGCTCCTCGTTCGCCGGAAGCAACGTCCGGCTCGGGGTCACCTTCGACTCCATCCTCACCGCGCAGGACGTCGGGTCCTACAAGCCGTCGCCGCGCAACTTCGACGCCCTGCTGGCGCGAGCGGATGCCCTGGGCGTGCGCCCCGGCGCCCTCCTGCACGTGGCACAGAGCCTGTTCCACGACCACGTGCCCGCCAAGGCTGCCGGTCTGCCGACGGTGTGGATCAACCGTCGGGCGCGCCGACCGGGCTGGGGGGCGACGCCCGCCCCGCCGTCGAACGTGCGGCCGGACTGGGAGTTCGAGTCGATGGCGCAGTTCGCGGCGGCGGCCGTCGGGTAGGGGTACGTCGGCGAGGCCTGGCAGCACGGGTCCGTGCCGGCTGCGCCGACGGCCGACGGGCAGCCGCCGGTGTCGCTCGTGCCGCTTCGCACACGGTCGGCCGGCCGCCGGTCTCGCCGAGGTGACCTGCCGCGAACGCATCGCGTCCGCCCGGCCGCCGGCGCCCCCAGGCTCAGCGGAAGACGACGGTCCGCCGGCCGTTGAGCAGCACGCGGTTCTCGCTGTGCCACTTGACCGCCCGGGCCAGCGCCTGGCACTCGACATCGCGACCGGCCGCGACGAGCTGGTCGGCGTCGACGGAGTGGTCGACCCGGGCCACCTCCTGCTCGATGATCGGCCCCTCGTCCAGGTCCGCGGTCACATAGTGCGCCGTCGCCCCGATGAGCTTGACGCCGCGCTCGTGCGCCTGGTGGTAGGGCTTGGCACCCTTGAAGCTCGGCAGGAACGAGTGGTGGATGTTGATGGCCCGCCCCTCCAGCTGCTTGCACAGGTCGTTGGACAGGACCTGCATGTAGCGGGCCAGCACGACAAGGTCGATGTTCAGCTCGTCGACCAGCGTCATCAGGCGCGCCTCGGCGTCCGGCTTGGTCTGCGCCGTCACCGGGATGTGGTGGAAGTCGATGCCGTAGGTCCCGGACAAGGTCTCGAAGTCGCGGTGGTTGGAGACGATGGCGGCGATATCCACCGAGAGCCCGCCGACGCTGTTGCGGAACAGCAGGTCGTTCAGGCAGTGACCGTACTTCGACACCATGATCAGGATCCGCTGGCGGGCGGCCGCGGAGTGCAGCTGCCAGCTCATCTTGAATGAGTCACCGACCCACGCGAACCTGGTGCGCAGGTTCTCCAGGTCCGCACCGGGGTCGGCACTCTCGAAGTGCACCCGCATGAAGAACAGGCCGCTGTCGCGGTCCCCGTACTGCTGGCTCTGCTGGATGCTGCACTGCTGCTGGACCAGAAAGCTCGAGACCGCGTAGACGATGCCCGGCACGTCGGCGCAGGACAGGGTGAGGACGAACTCTGGCGCGGCAGTTGCGGCGGTAGCGGGCATCTCGGTTCCTCACAGGCCGGGGCGAGTTCTTGAATGACGGTTCAGGATATGGCATACGTTGGCGAAGTCCCGCCCGTGTCGTCTACCACCGCCAGCGTATTGACCTGGGCGTGACCATGTCACCGGCGCCGAGTGGGTCAGTGGCGGGCCGGGGCAGACAACGGGAGCGGGCCCGGCACCGCCTGCCCGGCAGGCCCCGGTGGCGGGCGGTGCAGCGGGCCGGGCAGGCTGCAAGCGTTGTCATCGGGGGCTGTCGGTGGCGGCCCGTGGGGCGCGTGCCACAGTGCGTGCACGGTGGCCGGCGCGGACGGCGACCACGCCAGGCACGAACGGTGCCGGCTCCTGGTCCGATGGTGATGTGAGCAAGGGGACGCGCAATGACGAAGTACGTCTACGACTTCGCCGAGGGCGGGCGGAACGACCGGGATCTTCTAGGTGGCAAGGGCGCCAACCTCGCTGAGATGACGAACCTGGGCCTGCCCGTCCCACCAGGCTTCACCATCACGACCAAAGCCTGCCAGGCGTACCTGGCCAGCGGCGACGAGCCCCCCGAGCTCGCGGCCGAGGTGGAGTCTCACCTGCAGGCCCTGGAGGCGCGGATGGGTCGCCGGCTCGGGGACCCGTCGGACCCGCTGCTGGTCTCGGTGCGGTCCGGGGCGAAGTTCTCGATGCCAGGGATGATGGACACCGTCTTGAACATCGGCCTCAACAGGGCCGGCGTGCAGGGGCTGGCCAAGCAGGCCGGCGACGAGCGTTTCGCGTGGGACTCCTACCGGCGGCTGGTCCAGATGTTCGGCCGGACCGTCCTGGGCGTCCAGGGCCACGTCTTCGAGGACGCCCTGGCCGCGGCCAAGGCAGCCAGCGGCGCACAGACCGACCTCGAACTCGATGCGGGTGACCTGCGCGCGCTGGCCGGGGTCTTCGAGCAGGTGGTTGTCAGCCATACGGGCCGGGAGTTCCCGGCCGACCCCCGAGAGCAGGTGGCTCTGGCCACCAGAGCGGTGTTCGAGTCCTGGAACACCGAGCGTGCGGCCCTGTACCGAAGGCAGGAGCGCATCCCCTCAGACCTGGGGACCGCCGTCAACGTGTGCTCGATGGTCTTCGGGAACCTGGGGATGGACTCGGGGACCGGTGTCGCCTTCACCCGCGACCCGGGCTCTGGCCATCCGGGCGTGTACGGGGACTACCTGCGCAACGCCCAGGGTGAGGACGTGGTGGCCGGGATCCGCACCCCTGTTCCGCTGGCCGACCTGGAGCTCCTCGACCCTGCGGCCTACGCCGACCTGATGGCCGTGATGGCCACCTTGGAGAACCACTACCGCGACCTGTGCGACATCGAGTTCACGATCGAGCGCGGCAAGCTGTGGATGCTGCAGACCCGGGTCGGCAAGCGGACCGCGGGGGCTGCGTTCCGGATTGCCACGCAGCTGGTCGACCAGGGGCTTATCGACCTGGACGAGGCACTGATGCGCGTGACCGGCCACCAGCTGATGCAGCTGATGTTCCCGCGCTTCGACGACGAGTCCTCGCGCACCCTGCTCGCGACCGGGATGAGCGCCTCCCCGGGCGCGGCGACGGGCAAGGTCGTCTTCGACTCCCACACCGCGGTGGCCTGGGCGAAGGCCGGGGCGCAGGTGCTGCTGGTCCGCCGCGAGACCAACCCGGACGACCTGGCCGGGATGATCGCGGCGCAGGGGGTGCTCACCAGCCGCGGCGGCAAGACGTCGCACGCGGCGGTGGTGGCCCGCGGTATGGGCAAGACCTGCGTGTGCGGTGCGGAGGACCTCGACGTCGACGTGCGCGCAAGGCAGATGAGCGCGCCGGGCGGCGTCGTGGTGCGAGAGGGTGACGTGATCTCCATCGACGGGACCACCGGGGCGGTCTACCTCGGCGAGGTCGCGGTGGTCCCGTCCACCGTCGTCGACCACTTCGAGGGGCTGCACGGCTCGGAGTCGGTGGACACCGAGCTGGTCGCGGCCGTCGACCGGCTCCTCACCCACGCCGACTCCCGGCGGCGACTGAGCGTTCGGGCCAACGCCGACACCCCCGACGACGCCGCCCGCGCCCGCCGCTTCGGAGCCCAAGGGATCGGGCTGTGCCGCACCGAGCACATGTTCCTGGGCAGCCGCCGCCCCTACGTCGAGCACCTCATCCTGGCCGAGACCCCGGCCGAGCAGCGGGTCGCGCTGGACGCGCTGCTGCCGATGCAACGGGAGGACTTCGTCGCGATCCTGGCCGCGATGGACGGGCTTCCGGTCACGATCAGGCTCCTCGACCCGCCCCTGCACGAGTTCTTGCCGGACTTCACCGACCTTTCCGTCCGGGTCGCCCTCGCCGAGGAACGCGGCGAGCCCCGCCCGGCCGACCTGGCGCTGCTGGCCGCCAGCCACCGGCTGCACGAGCAGAACCCGATGCTCGGCCTGCGCGGGGTCCGCCTGGGGCTGGTGGTCCCGGGTCTGTTCGCGCTGCAGGTGCGCGCGATAGCCGAGGCGACGGTGCTGCGTCTTCAGGCCGGCGCGGACCCCCGGCCGGAGATCATGATCCCCCTGGTGGGAGCGGTGCAGGAGCTGGAGCTCGTGCGCGAGGAAGCCTGCCGGGTCCTGGCCCAGGTCGAGGCGGAGTCAGGTACCTCGCTGCACGCCCAGATCGGCACGATGATCGAGCTGCCCCGGGCAGCCCTGACCGCCGCCCAGATCGCCACGGCCGCGGACTTCTTCAGCTTCGGGACCAACGACCTGACCCAGATGACGTGGGGCTTCTCCCGCGACGATGTGGAGTCCGCGTTCTTCTCCGCCTACCTGGACAAGGGCATCTTCGGGGTCTCGCCGTTCGAGACCTTGGACGTGGAGGGGGTGGGAGAGCTGGTGCGGATCGCCTGCCAGCGCGGTCGAGCGGTCCGTCCCGATCTCAAGCTCGGGGTGTGTGGCGAGCACGGCGGCGACCCGGAGTCGGTGCACTTCTTCCACGCGGTCGGGCTCGACTACGTGTCCTGCTCCCCGTTCCGGGTGCCGGTGGCCCGGCTCGAGGCCGGACGAGCCGCCATCGACAGCTCGGGCAGTGACAGCCGCTGAGCCGTCAGCCGGCCGTCACCCGACCGTCGGGAACCGACAGGACCCGACAGACCCGACAGGACCCCACAGGACCCGTCACACCGAGGGGTCAGGGAGCGACCGCGCTCGGCGCGTCACCCCCCCGCTGCGGTCAGCTTCGCGTTCTGGACGACGGAGACGATGTCGACCACCGCCGCGTAGGGGCCGGCGCCGGAGGTTGCCGGGATCTCGATCAGCACCCGGCTCCCGACCGGGATGCCGGTCAGCCCGTCGAAGACGCCGGTGACGCCGGCCTGGCCCACGTTCACCCCGGCGGGCGCGCCGTCGGTCCACGTCGAGGCCGCGGTGGCCCCGGTCCAGTCGATCACCTCGTACTGAACGATCGCGAGCTCCTTGCCGACCGGGGCACCGAAGCCCTTGGCCAGCACAGTCGTGGTGACCTTGGTGGGCTTGGCCAGACCGGCCGGGATCTTGATCGTCGGCTTCGTCGCCAACGCCCCGGTGATCGTCGGCATCGCGGTGCTGGGTTTTTGGACGACGGCCTTGGGGTCGCCGGTCGCGTTGGCTGAGAAGGAGGCCACCACGTCGACCACGAAGACCAGGGTGTCGGTGCCCGCGATGCCCGCCTGGGTGTTTCCGGCGGCGCCGTAGCCCTCGGACGGCGGCATGCTGATCAGCACCCGGCTGCCGGCCGTGACGCCGACCAGGGTGTCGTCCCAGCCCTGGATCACCTTGCCGGCCCCGATCCGGAAGCCGACCGGCTGGGCGCGGTCGTAGGAGTTGTCGAAGCTCTTGCCGTTCCAGATCTGGCCGTAGTAGTCGGCCACCAGCAGGTCACCCTTGGCCACCGCGGGGCCGGTGCCCGTCGTGAGCACCTTCTTCTCCAGCTGGGTCGGCGCCGAGACCTTGGGGAAGGAGATCGTCGGCTTGTCCCCGTAGGAGCCGGTGACCGTGGGCAGCGACGCCCCAGTCCACTCCACCGGGGTCATCGGTCCCGTCGCGGTGGGACTGGCAGTGGGGGTCTTCGTCGCCGCGGCGGGGTTCGAGCCGCTGCCGCAGCCGGTGAGAGCGACGGCGGCGCTGACGGCGAGTGCAATGGGGATCAGGCGGCGGCGCACGAAGGAACCTCGGGTCATCGGGGGAAAGGGGGCAGGTCGCTGCTCCCACGGTAGCCCCGCGGCGTCGCAGGCAACGAACCGGAGCCTGGGAGTTGGCTAAGAACTCGCGGCCAGCCGGCGGAACCCTTCGTCCAGGTCCACCCGGGGAAACCAGTCCAGAGCAGACCGGGTCTCGCGCAGGTCGAACCAGTGCGCGGTCGAGAGCTGCTCGGCGAGGAAGCGGGTCATCGGGGGGTCGTCGGTGCGACGCAGCCCCGCCCAGGCCAGCTCGGCCACCGCGCCACCGGCCCTGGCCAGCCGGTATGGCACGTGGTGGGTGGGCGGGCGGACCGAGGCGGCCGCACAGATCCGCTCCACCAGCTCGGCCAGCGGGCGAGGCTGGCCGTTCGAGACCACTAGTGCCCGGCCCGCGAGCGCCTCGGCCCGGTCCAGCGCCGCGAGCACGGCGTCCACGGCGTTGTCCACGTACGTGGTGTCGACCAGGGCGGTGCCCGGCCCGACCAGCGCGAGCCGGCCGCTGCGGGCCCGGTCGATGATCCGCCCCACCAGCTGGGTGTCCCCGGGCCCCCAGACCAGGTGCGGGCGGATCGCGACGACCGCGAGCCCAGGCGCAGCCAGGGCCAGGCGCTCGGCCACCGCCTTGCTCCTCGCGTAGTGGCCGCGCGCGTGGTCGGGGTCGGCCGCGGTGGTGCCCGCCGCGACCAGGCAGTGGCCGGTGTGCGCGACCGACGGGGACGAGACGTGGACCACGCGTGACGCTCCGCCGGCCCGGGCACCGGCCAGCACGTTGGCGGTGCCGGTCACGTTGGTGCGCACGAACTCGGCCCAGCGACCAGTGACCGACACGCGGGCGGCCAGGTGCACCACGGCGTCGTTCCCGGCCGTCGCCGAACGGACCGCGCCAGCGTCGGCGACGTCGCCCAGCACCTCCCGGCCGTCAAGGCCCGCCGGGTGCCGCTGGAAGACCGTCACCTCGTCGCCGCGGCCGGCAAGCGCGGCAGCGACCGCGCCGCCGAGCAGGCCGCGTGCGCCGGTGACCAGAACCTTCACGGGCCACCTCGGACCCGGTCACCGCGCAGCACGGCGTCGGCCCAGGCCGCGACCCTGGTGCGGTCGATCTTGGAGTTGTGCCGGATGTCGACCGGGAGCTCGGGCGCCACCAGGACCGCAGCCACCTCCCGGCCGGCGGCTGCGCGCACGGCTGCGGCCAAGGTGGTGTCGGCCAGCGGCCCGGGCCGCCGCGGGCGGGCTCCGGGCGCGGGGTCGGCCAGGGTGACCACGACCACGACGACCTGGGCGCCGGGGGTCCCAACTCCCGCCACGGCGGCCATCGCCACCTGCGGCAGGGCCTGGACCCGCTGCTCGACTCCCACGGGGGTGACGACGCCGTCCGCTGTGCTGACAACGTGCACCAGCCGACCTTCCACCCAGAGCCGGCCTTGCTGGTCGAAGTGCCCGACATCTCCGCTGCGGTGCCAGCCCGGGTGCGTGGTGGGCGCGGTGACCGCCGCGGTGTCAGTCAGCCACAGCCGGTCGTACCGGTCCTTGACGTGCTCTGCCCCTACGCAGATCTCCCCGGTAACCCCTGGCGCGTCGGTCGGGGTCGGCTCCGGGCGTCCGAGGGAGTCCAGCGGGCGCACCGCGACCTGGACCCCCGGCAGCGGCCGTCCCACGCAGACGCCGTTGCCGGGTCCGGCAGCGTCGATCCCGGCGGCGGTGATGTCGGTGACCGGCAGGACCTCGGTCATCCCGTACGGGGTGTGTGCCTCGGCGTTGGGCAGCACGGCGGCGACCGAGTGGAGCAACGAGGCCGGCACCGGCGCCCCGGCGGACAGCAGCAGTCGCACACCGGCCAGGGCGCGCCGCTGCCGTGAGGACAGCTGGCCGGCCGTGGCCGCGACGTTGACCAGTGCGGCCGGCGAGCTGAACACCAACGTGGCGCCCACGGCCTCCACCGCGTCGGCGAGCGCGGCCGCGGTCAGCGTGGCGGGTGCGGTGACGTCCATGTCGGGCACCGCCGAGGTGATCCCCAGCGCCGGCCCGTAGAGGGCGAACGGGGCGAAGGCGGCGACCAGCCGGTCGCCCGCCGTGATCTCGTAGGCGCTGACGAGCAGGTCGCGCTGGGCCTGGAGCTGGCCGTGCCGGTAGACCACGCCCTTGGCCGGGCCGGTGGCGCCAGAGGTGAACAACACGGCCGCCTCGTCTCGTGGCCCCGGCGGCCCCGGACCGGCCGAGCCCTGCGCTGCGGTGCTCGCGGCTCCGCGGGCCCGCAGGTCGTCCACGCTGAGCCGGGCACCCAGGGTGCGCAGCACCACCGTCGCGGCGGCCCCGGCACCATCGACGACCCCCAAGGACCCTGCGGCGATCGCGGTTCCCGGCCAGCGCAGTGCCCGCGCCGCGGCCAACGCCCGCGGGACCCCGACCACGTACTTCGGGCCCGCGCCGCGCAGGGCGGCGCTCATGCCGCGCCGGCCGAGGCCAGCGTCGGCCAGCACGACCACGGCGCCGATGCGCCAGCAGGCGTAGACCAGCGACGCCAGCTCGACGCCGGGCGGCACGAGAAGTGCGACCCGGTCGCCGGGTACCACCCCGATCGCTGTCAGCCCGGCGGCCAGATCGCGGGTGAGCTGGTCGAGCTCCGCGAAGCTCACACTGGTTGCCCTGTCGGTGCTGTCGGTGCTGTCGGTGCTGGCGGCACCCCCGGGACCCCCGGCACCCCCGGTGCTGCGGGGTGCGGACAGCTCGACGATCGCGGCGGTGGGGTCGAGGGTGCGCTCGTCCAGGGCCGCCCACAGCGCCCGCGGATGCCTTCGGTCACCGTGCGGGGGTCCGTGCGGGCCGCCGTCGTGTCCGCTTTCGTCCGCGCCCGCTGGGCCCCGGCTGGCCGTATCGCCCCCGGCATCGCCACCGGTGGCCGCGGGCAGCCACGCCGCGACGGCTGCCGCAATGTCACGGTCCTCGGCGACCAGGTGCCCGGCCCCCTCGAAACGGTGCACCTGGGCCTGGGGCAGCCGGTCCTGGAGATCACGTAGGTAGCGGTCGGCGAAGACCGGGTCGCGCGGGCCCCACAGCAGCAGCACCGGAACCTCGCCGAGCCTCGACAGCCCATCGGCGATGGCGTCCAAGGTGGCCTTCGTCGGGTGGTCGTCGGTCAGCGGGATGTCCGCCACGAAGTCACCGACGGCTTCGCGCCGACCGGCCCCCGCGTACGGGGCCAGGTACGCGGACCGCACCGGTGCCGGCAGTGCGGGGTGGGCAAGGCGAAGCGTCCCGCGCAGGAAGGTCGGCGTCTGCACACAGGCCGCCCTCAGGACCCCCGGGGTGCGGGCGACGGCGATCAGGGCCGGCACGCCCGCCGCGGGCGGCTGACTGACCGCGGTGTTGAGTAGCACGATGCCGGCGAGCTGGTCGCGGTGCGCCAGGGCCCAGCCGAGCGAGATCGCCCCGCCCCAGTCGTGCGCGACCGTGACCACCGGCCCGGTGACGCCGAGCGCGGCGAGCACCTCGCCGAGGTCGGCCACCCGGTCCGCGAGGGTCTGCGCGTAGGAAACGCGCTCGGAGTAGCCCATCCCCAGGTGGTCCGGCGCCACCACCCGCCACCCCACGGGCGCGGCAGACAGCAGGCGGCGCCACAAGTAGGACCAGGTGGGGTTGCCGTGCACGCACACCAGCGTGCCGACCGGCTCCGTGGTGTCGCCCGCTGCCCGGGTGTCCAGGCAGTGCCAGGTCCGCAGGCTGCCGTCCGCACTGCGGGCCTGGACCAGACGGGACCAGGTGGGGTCCAGGCCGGGCAAGCCGCGAGGGGGAAGGGTGGCGGCGGCCGTCGGCCGCGGCCCGGGCTTCACCAGTGGATCTCGCTGAACGCGGTGTTGAGCCCCGACCCGATGCCCATGCACAGGACCCGGTCGCCCGGGAGCAGGGACTCGCTTTGGTGGGCCAGCGTCAACGGCACCGAGGCGGGGCCGATGTTGCCCATGGTGGGGAAGGTGAGCGGGACCCGGTCGGGGTCGATCCCGAGCCGCGCGCAGAGCGCGGAGGTGTGCACGGAGGAGACCTGGTGGAGCACGTAGCAGTCCATGTCCCTCCAGTCGTGGTCGTCCATCGCGGCCTTCCAGGCGTCCTCGGCAAGCGCGAGCCCGGCGTCCAGCAGCCCCTTGGTGTCGGTGTGCATCGACTCCAGGTCCCCCACGCACAGCTGGTGGTGCTCGGTGGCCGCGCGCGCCACCCCGCCGACCAGCCGGTGCGCACCCGGGTGCTGGTCGGCCGGCCCGAGCACGACCGCCGCGGCCCCAGAGCCCAGGGTCAGCGTGGCGAACTCGCTGAACAGCTCCTCGACCGTTGTCGAGGGGCGGTTCAGCCGGGCGATGGTGGCTTCTTGGGTGTAGCGCGCGCTCTCACCGTCGACGATCACCGCGTGTTCGATGTGGCCGGCGTCGATCATCGTTCCGGCCAGGTGCATGGCGTTGACGAACCCCAGGCAGGCGTTGGACAGGTCGAAGTTGACGCAGGATGTGGGCAGGCCCAGCAGGTGGTGGATCTCCACCGCCGCGGAGGGCTCCAGGTGCAGGCGGCTCACCGACGTGTTGATCATCAGTCCGGTCCGGGACGGTTCGATCCCGGACTCGGCCAGCGCCTTGGCACCGGCCATGGCCGCCGCGTCGGCGAAGCTGGTGTCCTCGTCCCACCAACGGCGCTCATGGATGCCCGCCAGGCCTTGCAGGAGACCGGGCCGAAGGCCAAGTCGCTGCAGGGTCCCTGACAGCCGCTCATCGAGCTCGGCGGAGGTGACGACCTGGGGTGCCTCGACCGACGACACGGCCAGGATGGCCGTGTTCGTGTGCCGGTACGTGGAGTTTCCGTTCATGGACATCCCTGCTGGCTCGACGGGGCCGCGTGCCGGGCCACTCTTTCACGAACTTCCGGTGAACTCGCGCCAGGTGCGCTCCTGCCGGCCGCGCTGGCCTGCCGGCCGCACTAGGAGGTCCCGGCGGACAGCCATCGCTGCCGGATCAGCTGCACGAGCTCGGGTGCCACCCCGATCGCGGCGGAGACCTTCGCGGCGCCGGCGCCGCGGGAGACCTCGGCCACCCGGTCGGCGAGATGTCCGGGGCTGAGCAGAAAAGTCGCGACGGTGACCGGGTCGTCGCCTTCGGCCATCGCCTTGACCACCTCACCCAGCTCCGGGCCGTTCCCCGACAGGAATCCGGTGCTGACCGGGCCGGGGCGCAGGTCCCGAAGGTACTGGGCCACCTGCTCGACCTGAGCCAGCGCGTAGTCGTCTGAGGAGCCGGCCGCGGCGAGCACGACGGGGTCCTCGCGGGGCGTGCCGACGTCGCTGAGCCGCCGGGCCACCGCCTCGGCCAGCAACGGGTCCGGACCCAGGGCCCCGGTCAGGAGCACCTTTCGCACCCCGGCGAGCATCCGCGGGATGTCGACGGTCGCGTGGTAGCCGGCCGCCAGCAGCAGCGGGACGACCACGACCGGTCCGCGGCGCCGGGCTCGCTGCTCGGCGCCGCTGAGGCGGTCGTTCGTGGACTGCCTGGCCAGTGCCACGGCGCCGGCCAGGTCAGGCTCGGCGTGGTCGAGCCACCCGAGGTGGACGTCGCCGCGGCGGCCGATGGCGTCGCGAAGCTCGAGGACGCTGGCCGCGTGGGCGGGGTGTGGGCTCCCGTGCGCGGCGAGGACCAGAGGGGGCAGGCTCATGACCGATGCACTCATCGAGTCTGACGCATCGGGCGCGGCGGACCCCGGCGACGTGCCGGTGCTCCCGCAGGCCGTTACCGGTGCAGGCCGCACTCTGTCTTGGCGAACCCTGCCCAACGCCCGGCCCTGGGGTCCTCACCGGGCTCCACGGCCCGGGTGCAGGGCGAGCAGCCGATCGACGCGAACCCGAGCTCGCGCAGGGGGTTGTACCGCAGTGCGTTGGCCGCCACGTACTCGTCCACCTGGGTATGTGTCCACGCCGCGATCGGGTTGATCTTGACCTTGCCTCGGCCGGAGTCCCAGGACACCACCGGGGTGTGGGAGCGCGATGCCGACTCTTCGCGGCGCACCCCGCTCACCCACGCGTCGTACGGGTCCAGGGCCCGGTGCAGCGGCTCGACCTTGCGCATGGCGCAGCAGGCGTCGGGATCCCGGCCGTGCAGGCCAGGGCCGTAGGCCGCGTCCTGCTCGGCGACGCTGAGCTCCGGGGTCACGTCGATCACCGTCACGTCCAGGCGGCGCTGGACCTGGTGCCGGAAGCCGATGGTCTGCGGGAAGTGGTAGCCGGTGTCCAGGAAGACGACGTCGATCCCCGGTGCGGCCTGCGACGCCAGGTGGGTGACCACCTCGTCGGCCATGGACGATGCGACGACGAGCCGGGAGCCGAAGGTCCTGGCGGCCCAGGCGAGGGTCTCCAGCGGGTGCGCGTCCGCGAAGCGGCGGTCGGCCGCCTCAGCGAGCTCACGGGTGGCCGCTGTCGCGTAGATGACGCTCATCGGAGCTCCTCCTCAGGTACCCGAACGGCCCAGGCCGCGAAGGTCTCGTCATCGCCGCGGCCGTCGTCGAATCGTCGGACGACCCGCTCGACGTAGTCAGGAAGGTCGTCGGCGGCGACCCGCAGGCCGCGCACCGTGCGACCGAACCCGGCCTCCTGACCTAGCCGACCACCCAGGTGCACCTGGAAGCCCTCGGCGTCACCACCTGCCCCGTCAGGGACCAGGACCCCCTTGAGCCCGATGTCCGCGACCTGGATCCGGGCGCACGAGTTAGGGCACCCGTTGACGTGGATGGTCAGGGGCTGGCCGAAGGTGGGCAGCCGGTCCTCCAGCTCGGTGACCAGGGCCATGGCGGTGGCTTTGGTCTCGGTGATCGCCAGCTTGCAGTATTCGATCCCCGTGCAGGCCATGGCGCCGCGGCGGAACGTGCCGGGCGCGGGGTGCAGGCCGAGGGTGGTCATCGTGGCCACCAGCGGGTCGACCTGGTCAGCCGGGATCCCGACGACCACCACGCTCTGCTCCACCGTGAGGCGGATCCCGGCACCACCAGCCACCTCGACGGCGTCGGCCAGGGCGGTCAGCGCGGTGCCAGACATCCGCCCGACCGTGGGCTTGGCGCCTACCCAGAACCGACCGTCGTTCTGCGGGTGGACTCCGATGTGGTCGCGGCGGCCCCGGGGCGGGTCGCCCGGCGGGGGACCGTCGCGCAGCGGTCGGCCGAGGTACTCCGTCTCCAGGACGTCGCGGAACTTCTCCGCTCCCCAGTCGGCGACCAGGAACTTCAGCCGCGCCTTGGTGCGCAGCCGGCGGTAGCCGTAGTCGCGGAAGATCCCCACCACCCCGGCCCAGACGTCGGCGACCTCCTCCAGCGACACGAAGGCGCCGAGCCGCTGAGCCAGGTGCGGGTTGGTGGACAGCCCCCCGCCGACCCAGACGTCGAAGCCGGGACCGTCCTGCGGGTGACGGACGCCGACGAACGACAGGTCGTTGACCTCGTGGGCGACGTCCAGGTGGGGGGAGCCGCTGATCGCGGTCTTGAACTTCCGGGGCAGGTTGGAGAAGGCCGGGTTGCCGACGTGAAGGCGCACGATCTGCTCGATGGCCGGGGTCGCGTCGAGGATCTCGCTCGGGTCGAGGCCGGCCACCGGGGACCCGAGGATGACCCTGGGGGTGTCCCCACAGGCCTCGGCCGTGCTCAGCCCCACGGCCTCCAGCCGGCGCCAGATCTCCGGGACGTCCTCGATCCGGATCCAGTGCAGCTGGATGTTCTGCCGGTCGGTGACGTCCGCGGTGTCCCTGGCGAACTCGGTGGAGATCGTCGCGACCGTCCTCAGCTGCTCGATCGACAGCCGTCCCCCGTCGATGCGTACCCGCATCATGAAGAAGGGCGCGTCCAGCTCCTCGGGCTCCATGCTGGCCGTGCGCCCGCCGTCGATGCCTTCGGCTCGCTGGGTGTACAGGCCCCACCACCGCATGCGGCCACGCAGGTCCGAGGGGTCGATCGAGGAGAACCCGCGGTGGCAGTAGATGTTCTCGATCCGGGCACGCACGTTGAGCCCGTCGTCGTCCTTCTTGAAACGCTCGTTGGCGTTGAGCGGTTCGTGGAACCCCAGCGCCCACTGGCCCTCGCCCCGGGCCTTTCCTGGGCGTCCGGCAGCCGAGCGGGCAGGACGGGCCGGGCGAGCGGTGGCGCGGTCGACGACGGCCGCCTCACCGGTGCGGGGGAGCCCGGAGTCCTCCACGGGGGTGTCCCCGGCTGGGGTGTCCGGGGCCCTGGTGTCCGAGGCGCTGGTGTCCGAGGCGCTGGTGTCCGAGGCGCTGGTGTCCGAGGCGCTGGTGTCCGGGACGGTGCTGTCCATCTGAAGCGTCCTTAGCGACCGCGAAGGTCGGGAGGGTGGAGGTGGTTCGGCTCGGTCCCCGCGCGGGGGATGCTGCGAGGCGAGACCGGGGGACGCGCGCCCGACGCTAGGAGCGGGGGGCTGCGGTCAGGCGACCGGGCGGCAGGCCATGCCGCACACGCGCATCAGGTCGACGTGACGTCGCTCGACCAGGAGGGGCGTGACAGGCTGCATCGGGCCAGTGTGGCAGACGGCGGTCCGACAAGCGAGACCGGCTCCGCATCGGGTCCCGATCGCGTAGGCGTTGGTGACCGCCTGGCCGCAGTGACGGCCCGGCTGTTCCGGCGCCCTCGTGGCTGCCCCGGTAGCCCGCGAAGGCTCGATGCCGCTGGTCGCCCGGGGGCATGACGCAAGCCCCGGGTACAGTGCGGCGCGGTGAATGACATCGATGGGATTTGCCCGTTACGATGGCGAAGCGGCCCGGGAGGGGAAGCCTGGGCCGCCTTAGACAAGTACCGACGAGCACGGGTTTACCGGATCGGCGACGAGGTGGCCCACGCCGACCCGGGGCAGGCGACATCGAGCACGCCGGCGGAAGGAGAGCGATGACCAGGGACGCGGCGAACGCCGCGGGCGCCGACGCGCTCAGCGCGATCGTGCCCAGCGGGCTGTCTGAGCGCGACCTCGCTGTGCTGACGTTCGAGCGCCAGTGGTGGAAGTACGCCGGGGCCAAGGAACAGGCGGTCCGTGACCTGTTCGACATGTCGGCCACCCGCTACTACCAGGTGCTCAACGTTCTGATCGACCGGCCGGACGCGATGGCGGCGGACCCGATGCTGGTCAAGAGGCTGCGACGGCTGCGCGCTTCCCGTCAGCGCGCACGCTCGGCGCGGCGACTCGGTTTCGACGCCTAGTCAGCACCTGAGGGGCCATGTCCGACGACGGACGCCTGCCACCCGCCTGGGGCTCCCCGGGCGGGTCGTCGGCGCGCGAGGCCGGTCTTGCCGGCCTGTTCGACGCGCCGCCGGATCTGCCCCCGTCTGCGTCGGCGCCGACGGCGGCTGCCGGCGATCCGGCCTCGGGTTCGGTCCAGGGGCCTGGTGCCTGGACTGCCGTGCCTGCTCCGCCTGACCCGGCGCAGCTCGCCGCGCAGCACCAGACACAGCTGGAGGCCGCCGCCGCAGCGGTCGAGGTCGGCCAGCGTTCCGGCGGGGCGCACCGAGCACGGCGGCAACCCGCGCGGTACGCCCTGCCGGCCATCGGTGCGGCCATCGCTCTGCTGCTCATCGGCGTCGGGCTGTCCGGGTGGCTGGGCGACCAGAGCACCACCTCGCAGGGCGCCGTCTCGACCACGGCGGGCTCGCGTCCGAATCTGGTGACCTCGACGGCGACCCCGACACCCACGGCGACCCGCGTGGCCTCGCCGTCTGCGAAGCCGACCGCCAGCCATGCGCCGCTGTCGCGGCCCGTAGCGGTGGCACCACCGGTGGTCCACGCTGCGACGGTGGTGCTGAACGAGACCGTGATCCGCGGGCTCGCGGCCGCTGTCGCCACCGCCCTGCGCACAAAGGGCTGGGTGGTGACGGGTATCGGTAACTGGCACGGATTCGTCCCCACCACGACGGTGTACTACCCGCCCGGGATGCTCGCGGCGGCCCGATCCATGGGCTACGACCTGCACGTGGTCAGGATCCGGCCGAGCGTGCCCGGGATGCTCGGCAACCGCCTGACGGTGGTCCTGACCGCCAATCCCTTCTGACCCGGGGCTACGGTCGCGGGGTGTCCACCGCAGCGCAGTTCGCCCCACTGCTGGCTGATCCGGCCGGCGCGCTGGTCGCCTGCGACTACGACGGCACGCTCGCGCACATCGTCGACGACCCGGACGCTGCGGTCCCGGCCCCAGGCGCGGTGGAGGCGCTCCAGGGCCTCGCCCGGCGCGTCGGCCACCTGGCGGTGATCACCGGTCGCCCGGCCGCCGACCTGGTCCGCCTTGGTCGGCTCGAGCGGGTGCCCGGCCTCGTCGTGCTGGGCCTGTACGGCAGGCAGCGGTGGCAGGCGGGGGCCTTGCTGGCCGCTGATCCGCCGCCCGAGCTCGTCGCCGCCGAGCGGGCTGTGCGCGGTCTCATCTCCAGGGACGGCCCTGGCCTGCGCCTGGAGCACAAGGGGGCGTCGCTGGCGGTGCACAGCCGCCAGGCTGCCGACCCGGTGGGCGGGCTGGAACGGGTCCGCCCGGCGTTGACCGAGATTGCCCGGGAGTACGGACTGCGGGTGTCGCCCGGACGGCTCGTCCTGGAGCTTGTGCCGGCCGGTGTGCACTGGTCGGACAAGGGCTTCGCGCTGGAGGAGCTCGCCGCCGAGGTGGCGGCGAGCTGCGTGCTGTACGCGGGCGACGACGTCGGCGACCTGCCGGCTTTCCAGGCCTGCGCGAGGCTGAGATCCGCTGGCGCCACGACCTGGTCGGTGGCGGCGGCCAACGACGAGGCGCCGCAGGTGGCGGGTCTGGCCGACGTGGTCGTTGACGGCCCCGACGGGGTCGTAGCGCTCCTGACGGCGTTGGTGAAGCTGCTCGGGTGAGACCGTGGACCGACTCCGACGGGCGCCGGTCCACGGCGACGCGCGATGTGGCGCTGCCGGCTAGCTAGTGCTGGCCGTCACCAGGGTCGAGGCCGGCGAGCTGTCCGGCGAGCCAGGCTGCCGGGGGCAGGGCGGTTGCCGCCGCGGCCAGCCGGGCACCCCGGGCCGTTCGCTCCGCAGGGCCCATCGACAGGGCCAGGTGAAGCGCCTGTGCTGTGCCGATGACGTCGAAGGGGTTGACCAGCAAGGCATCCGCGCCGAGCTCGGCTGCCGCGCCGGCCTCCCGGGACAGGACCAGGGCGCAGCCCGCCTCGGCGACCACCGGGCCCTCCTTGGCCACCAGGTTCATCCCGTCGCGGATCGGGTTGACCAGCAGCACCCCCGCCAGCGCGTACGCGGCCAGCGAGCGCGCGTAGTCGTCCTGGACGTCGAGAAGCAGCGGCTGCCAGTGCGGCGTGCCGAACTCGTCGTTGATGGCCTGGGCCAGCCTTTGAACGGCCGCGGTGTACTCGCGGTAGACGGGCAGGTCGTGACGGCTGGGGTAGGCGAAGGCGATGTGCACCACCCGCCCGCGCCACTGCGGGTAGCGCACCAGCAGCTCGCGGTACGCCTCCAGCCCGCGCACGATGTTCTTGGACAGCTCGGTCCGGTCCACCCGCACGATCGTCTGGCAGTCCCCGACCTGCTCGCGCAGCGACTCCAGCCGCGCCAGGACGTCAGGCTGCCCAGCGCGGGCGGTCAGCGACGGTCCGTCGACCCCCAGGGAGTGGACGTCCAGGCGGGTCTGCACACCGTCGTGGCGCACGCTCAGCGGCCCCGCGTCGTCGAGGCCTTCGACCGTGGCGCCGAGCACCTGGGCACAGCACAGGGCGAAAGCCTGTGCCCAGCGGCGGGTAAGGAAACCGGCGCGGTCGGCGCCCAGGACGCCTTCGAGCACGGCGCGGCCGATGCCGTCCGGCAGAACGGTGAAGTAGTCCGGCGGCGCCCACGGGGTGTGCGAGAAGTGCCCGATGCGAAGGTCGGGGCGCCGCTCGCGCAGCAGCCGCGGCACCAAGGTCAGGTGGTAGTCCTGGACGATCACGCGGGCGCCGTGCGCCGCCTCGGCAGCCACGGCCGCGGCGAACTCGTCGTTGTACTCCTCGTACGCGGCCCAGTCGCGGGCGAAACGGGCCCCGAAGGAGGGTTCCACCGACGTGTTGAACAGCAGGTGGTGGACGAACCACAGAGTCGAGTTGGCGATCGAGGTGTAGGCCCTGGCGAAGGTGCCCGGGTCGATCGCCAGCATGCGCACCGCGGTCCCCGAGCCCTCCAGCGGGGGCAGGCACTCGCCTCGCGCCGCCCTGACTGCCAGCCGGTCACCGTCGGACAGAGCCGCACAGACCCACACCGCGTTCCCGGCACCGGACAGGGCGGCCACCAGCCCGCCGCCGCCGCGGCTTGCGGTCAGCAGCCCGTCGGCTCCCAGTGCGTAGGAAACGGGGCCGCGGTTGGACGCCACGACGACCTGGGCGGTTCCGCTGACATGCGGGCCGGTGGTCGGGGCGCCGGACGAAGGGCCCGGGCCATGCTGCGTCATCCCTGGAGCCTAAGAGGCCTGGCTGTCCCGCGCGGCCCGGGCCGCGCGGTAGCCCGGCACCGTGACCATCGGCGGCCGCTCGACGAGCTCCACGTCGTAGGTGGTCACCTCCGGGGTCCTGGTGCTGCCAGGGGCCCTGGAGAACTGGGCCATCGTGGGGTTGAGCGGGCCGCGCAGGTGAATCCGTCCGTCGGCCTCGAGCCGTCGCAGCGCCACCTGGATGATCTCGCTGGCCATCAGCCCCAGCCGGCCATCGCTTTGGTGGCGGTGGCGACGGGTGCCCAGGTCGACCTGGGCGATGGAGTCCAGTCCGGCCGCGGTCAGGGTGTCGATCAGCACCGCGAGCTCGACGCCGTACCCGGTGGGGAACACCAGCGTCTCCAGCAGGGAGCGCCGGGCCGCGTACTCCCCGGCCAGCGGCTGGACGACCCCGGCGAGCTCAGGCCAGTGCAAGTTGATCAGCGGCCGGGCTACCAGCTCGGTGACCCGGCCGCCGCCAGCGGGCATGACCTGGTCGCCGTGCAGCAGCGGCCGGTCGTACAGGGCCTTGACCAGCGCCACCGACGGGTCGGTGAGCAAAGGCCCGAGCAGGCCGGCCACGTTGGAGGCGTCGAACCCCTGCAGGTCGGAGTCCACGAAGACGACCACGTCCCCGCTGGTGGCGGCCAGGGACCGCCACAGCGCCTCGCCCTTGCCGGGCAGGGACTCCAGCTCGGGCAGGATCTGCGAGCGGTGCCAGACGTTCGCTCCTTCCGCACGGGCCCGCTCCGCGGTCGCGTCGCTGCTGCCGGAGTCGACGACGACCAGCTCGTCGACCAGCCCGGTCTCGTCCATCAGGCGTCCGCGCACGGCTCGGACGATGTCGCCGATGGTGTCCTGCTCGTCCAGCGCGGGCAGGACCACGCTGACCCGGGTCGAGCCTTTGGCGGCCACGAGGGCCTGTGGCGTCCAGTCGCTGGCCGCCCAGGTACGCCGGGCAAGCCAGCGCTGGACGTCTGGTCGCACCGGGCGCCTCCACTCGTGCGGACGTCTCGTTCCTCGGACTCCCCGGCCAGCGGCCGCGACATTGAGTACAGTCTGCGGCACGTCCCCGTGGGCGTCCACGCCGCCCGGACGGCACACAAGTGAATACCGCTCATCCAGAGGGGCAGAGGGAAACGGCCCGTTGAAGCCCCGGCAACCAGTGCGTCACGCACCAGGTGCCAAGTCCGTCCCGCAGGTCCGCGAACGACCCCGGGAAAGATGAGGAAGGCTTCTCGCATGACCACTGTCAGTACCGGCCCGCAGATCGGGCCCTCCCCCCTGCCGGCGACGGCGGCGGACCCGCGCCCCGGTGGCGAGCTTCCCGCGTTCGGGCCCGCGACGGCTCTGGTGTGTCGCGAGTGCGGCGAGCGCTACGAGATCGGTGCGCGGTACGCCTGCGACCAGTGTTTCGGCCCCCTGGAGGTGGGCTATGAGTTCGGCTCAGTCACCCGGGCCCAGATCGAGGCGGGTCCCGCGTCGATCTGGCGGTACGCCCCGCTGCTGCCGGTCCCTGCCAGAGCGTCGCAGCGACCGGTAGACCTGGCCCCGGGCTGGACCCGCCTGCACCGGGCAGACAACCTCGCCGCTGCGCTGGGCATGCGCCGGCTGTGGGTCAAGGACGACAGCGGCAACCCGACCCACTCGTTCAAGGACCGCGTGGTGGCCGTGGCGCTCACGGCGGCCCACTCCCTGGGGCTGCGCACGGTGGCCTGCGCTTCGACGGGGAACCTCGCAGGCGCGGTCGCGGCGGCGGCGGCGCGCGCTGGGATGGCCTCGGTGGTCCTGATCCCCGACGACCTCGAGGACGGCAAGACGCTCAACGCGGCCGTCTACGGCGGCACACTGGTCGCCATCGAGGGCAACTACGACGACGTGAACCGGCTGTGCAGCGAGGTGGCCTTCGAGCACGAGGACTGGGGCTTCGTGAACGTCACCTTGCGCCCGTTCTACGCCGAGGGGTCCAAGACGGTCGGTTTCGAGGTCGCCGAGCAGCTCGGCTGGCGGCTGCCCGAACAGCTCGTCGCGCCGATCGCGTCCGGCTCGCTGCTGACCAAGGTCGACAAGGCCTGGCGTGAGCTCGGGGAGCTGGGTCTGGTCCAGACCACCGGCTACCGGGTCTTCGGCGCGCAGGCGACCGGGTGCTCGCCGGTTTCTCAGGCGTTCGCCGCGGGGCACGAGATCGTGCGGCCGGTGAAGCCGGACACGATCGCCAAGTCCCTGGCGATCGGCAACCCGGCCGACGGGCCGTACGCGCTGGACGTGGTGCGGCGAACCGGCGGGTCGATCGGCGACGTCGGCGACGAGGAGGTCGTCGAGGGCATCAGGCTGCTCGCCGAGACCGAAGGAATCTTCGCCGAGACGGCCGGCGGCGTGACCGTGGCCGTGCTGCGCAAGATGTTGGGCCAGGGCCTGGTCGACCCCGGCGCCGAGACTGTCCTGCTCAACACAGGCGACGGTCTGAAGACTCTGGACGCCGTCGCCGGCGTCGTGGGACCGTCGGCAACCATCCGCCCCACGCTCGACGCCTTCCGCGCTGCGGGGCTCGGGCCGCAACCAGAGGCAGGTCAGGCGTGAGCGTCACCGTCCGGGTCCCCACGATCTTGCGCACCTACACCGGCGGGGCCTCGGAGGTGGCCGTCGAAGGCGGCACCTTGTCCGAGGTGGTCGCCGCGCTGGAGGCGGCGCATCCGGGGATCTCGGCCAGGGTCCTGGACGACGACGGCAAGCTGCGCCGGTTCGTCAACGTTTACGTCGGCGACGAGGACGTGCGCTTCGCCAGCGGGCTCGACACCCCGACCCCCGAGGGCAGCACCGTCTCGGTCATCCCCGCCGTCGCCGGCGGCTAGGGCAGGCGAGGGCGCGCGACCGCGCCCGCCTGCCGGGCCGGCCGCAAGCGCCACGCGCCAGCCTGGGAGCGCACCGCCGGCCGTGACGGGCCCCGGATCGCCCGGTCGGGCGACCCGGGGGGTGACGGGAGGTGGTCTGGTCGCTAGATTCGGGCCGCTGGCGTCGCTCGGCGATCGGGATCGAACAGGAGTAGGCAATGGCTCAGGGCACGGTCAAGTGGTTCAACGCCGAGAAGGGCTACGGCTTCATCGCCGAGGACGGTGGGCCGGACGTGTTCGTCCACTACAGCGCGATCGACGCCACCGGTTACCGGAGCCTGGAAGAGGGCGACCGGGTCGAGTTCGAGGTCTCGCAGGGCCAGAAGGGCCCCCAGGCCGACGGGGTGCACAAGATCTGACGTGTCGGCTTCGGCGACGGTCTCCCGGCGGGCGACCGTGGGGTTCGGCGGCCCCGGCGCCCCGCGGCGCGCTTGCACTCAGCAGGGCCGAGTGCTAATCATTGGGTTAGCACTCTCCATGTGAGAGTGACAGCACGTAGTACCGCTCGAATTGCACGTGACCGAGGTCTTGGAGACGAGACCCGGTGCGTCGGGGCCGATTCCCGCCGTCCGGGTCGGCCGTCGCGGGCGTCCCCACGACCATTCGCAACCGTTCCAGGAGGACGGACACCACATGGCCAAGATCATCGCGTTCGACGAGGAGGCCCGCCGCGGCCTCGAGCGCGGCATGAACCAGCTCGCAGACGCCGTCAAGGTCACGCTCGGCCCGAAGGGCCGCAACGTCGTGCTGGAGAAGAAGTGGGGCGCTCCCACGATCACCAACGACGGTGTCTCCATCGCCAAGGAGATCGAGCTCGAGGACCCGTACGAGAAGATCGGGGCCGAGCTCGTCAAGGAGGTCGCCAAGAAGACTGACGACGTCGCCGGCGACGGCACCACCACCGCTACCGTCCTGGCCCAGGCGCTGGTGCGCGAGGGCCTGCGCAATGTCGCGGCGGGTGCGAACCCGATGGCTCTCAAGCGTGGCATCGAGAAGGCCGTCGAGGCGGTCAGTGCACAGCTGCTGAGCATGGCCAAGGAGGTCGAGACCAAGGAGCAGATCGCTGCCACCGCATCGATCTCGGCTGCTGACCCGCAGATCGGCGAGATGATCGCCGAGGCGATGGACAAGGTCGGCAAGGAAGGCGTCATCACCGTCGAGGAGAGCAACACGTTCGGTCTGGAGCTCGAGCTGACCGAGGGCATGCGCTTCGACAAGGGCTACATCTCGCCCTACTTCGTCACCGACCCCGAGCGCATGGAGGCCGTCCTGGAGGACGCCTACATCCTCATCGTCAACTCCAAGATCTCGGCCGTGAAGGACTTGCTGCCGATCCTGGAGAAGGTCATGCAGGGCGGCAAGCCCCTGGTCATCCTCTCCGAGGACGTCGAGGGCGAGGCGCTGGCGACCCTGGTCGTCAACAAGATCCGTGGCACCTTCCGCTCCGTGGCAGTCAAGGCCCCGGGCTTCGGTGACCGCCGCAAGGCGATGCTGCAGGACATCGCGATCCTCACCGGGGCGCAGGTCATCTCCGAGGAGGTCGGCCTGAAGCTGGAGAACACCGGGCTCGAGCTGCTCGGTCGCGCCCGCAAGGTCGTCGTCACCAAGGACGAGACGACGATCGTCGAGGGTGCCGGCGACAGCGAGCAGATCGCGGGCCGGGTCAACCAGATCCGGGCCGAGATCGAGAAGTCGGACTCCGACTACGACCGCGAGAAGCTCCAGGAGCGCCTCGCCAAGCTGGCCGGCGGCGTTGCCGTCATCAAGGCCGGCGCGGCAACCGAGGTCGAGCTGAAGGAGCGCAAGCACCGCATCGAGGACGCCGTTCGCAACGCGAAGGCGGCCGTCGAGGAGGGCATCGTCGCCGGAGGTGGCGTCGCGCTGATCCAGGCCGGCGTCGTCGCGTTCGACAAGCTGGAGCTCGAAGGAGACGAGGCGACCGGCGCGAACATCGTCAAGGTCGCACTCGACGCACCACTGAAGCAGATCGCGATCAACGCCGGCCTCGAAGGCGGCGTCGTGACCGAGAAAGTTCGCGGTCTCGAGGCCGGCTGGGGCCTCAACGCGGCAAACAACGAGTACGTCGACATGATCAAGGCGGGCATCATCGACCCGGCCAAGGTCACCCGGTCGGCACTGCAGAACGCGGCCTCCATCGCCGCGCTCTTCCTGACCACCGAGGCGGTCATCGCCGACAAGCCGGAGAAGGCCCCGGCCGGCGGCGGCGGCGGTGGCGGCGGCGACATGGGTGGGATGGACTTCTAAGTCCAGCCCGGCTGCTCAAAGGGGGGCGGTCCCGGTTCGCCGGGGCCGCCCCCCTTTTGTCTGGGCGCACGTGACGGCCGCGGACCGGGGCCGGCCAGGGCGCCGGCGAGGTCAGCCGGCCAACCAGCCATAGACGTCTTCGAGCTGGTCGAGAACCCCGAAGTGTCCGGCGCCGGTCACCAGGTGGCCTTGCGCCGCCGGGATCGCCTGGGCGAGCCATCCGGCGTGCGCGACCGGGACCAAGGTGTCCAGCGTCCCGTGCCAGACACCCACCGGCACCCGGATGGACCCGACGTCCAGCCCCCACCCGGCGGCGAATGCCAGGTCGTCGTCGACCCACCCGGCCGCCCCGGGTCGAAGCCCTTCGGCGATCGCGGCCGCGAACATCTGCGCGACGTCCGCCCGCTCGAGAACGACGGCGTCAACGTCCGGCAGGTCCGCCCGCAGGGCGGCGAGCCAGGCGTAGATGTCCTCGGCGACAGCTCCCGCGACGGGGTCGAGCGCCGCCTGCAGCGTCTCCCGGCCGGCCAGCGCCTGGTCGAACTCCTCCAGGTTTCCCGCCGACATGCCGGCGAAGAAGTCGAGCCCGGCCGCGTCCATCGGGGCCACCGAGGCGACCGCCGCGCAGCGGGTGACCCGCTGTGGCAGCAGGGCCGCCGCGGCCAGCGCGTGCGGGCCGCCACCGGAGTACCCGAGCACTGCGAAGCGGGTGACGGCGAAGGCGTCGGCGACGATCGCGACGTCGACCGCAGCATCGGCCACCCTCCGGCCTCTGTGCCGGGTGCTCCCGCCGTAGCCGGGGCGGTCGTAGGTGATCAGGCGGGTGCCGGCCCGATCGAGCACCGTCAGGTCAGGGGGCGGCTGCAGCCGTGAGCCCGGGGTGCCGTGCAATGAGATGACCGGGTTGCCGTCATGGGGGCCGAACGCGGCAGCCATGAGCAGGCGGTCTCCCGGCGCCGGCACGGGAAGGGCGGTCTCGTCCATGCCCGGAGCCTAGACGCCCCACCGTCCGGCGGCTTCTCAAGGTCAACTGGGCCAGCCGTGGCTAGCCGTGGTCGGTCAGGTAAGCCATGATCAAGGGCCCCCGTACGCTTCAGGTGTGGCGATCCTGGTCGATCCGGCGACCTGGGCTGGACGGGGACGGCTGTGGTGCCACCTGGTCAGTGACACGTCCTTCGAGGAGCTGCACGCGTTCGCTCGTGCCTGCGGGATCCCCGAGAGGGCGTTCGAGCGGGACCACTACGACGTGCCGGAGGAGCGCCGTGCCGAGCTGCTCGCCGCCGGGGCCCGGCCGGTCCGCAGCCGCGAGCTCGTCGAGCGTCTCACCGCGGCGGGCCTGCGTCGTCCCAAGCACCGCCCACCCAGGCCATAGGCCGGTGCGCATGCTGTGGGCGGGTTGGTGGTGACCGCCGCACCGGGCCCGATGCCCGTCAGTACTGCCCCGCCCGCATGAGCTGCCAGCCGCCGGCGACCGCCCCACCGGTGCGGCGGGTCGGCGTTGCGCCGGGTGGGGTCCCAAGGCGTCGGTCAACCCGACCTGTCCGGTCACTGATGGCCAGCGGAAGACTCTGTGCAACAGGCGGGCGCCTTGGCGGGGTGTGAGCTGGTCTATCCGGCCGCCGGGTTTGAGTCGAGCCGAACATTCCTTTCGTGCTGCCCCCGCCGTGCCCCGGCCGGGCGTCACCGGCGCTGTCCGAGGGCGAGACGCGCGAACAATCGATCGTCGGGCATCCGCGTTGACATGATCGGGCCGCGTGCGAAGTCGAGCCTGCTCCTTGCCTCAGGATGGAACGCACCGGGAGAGCATGTTCTGAAGGCGGCCCTGGCCGCTGATCATGGCGAGGTCACGTTCCTGCTGCGTTCGAGCTCGGGTCATACCGTCTCGTCCCGCCATGACCTCCACAAGGCCGCGTAGGCGCCGCCGGCGGCAACGAGCTCGTCGTGGGTGCCGATCTCGGCGATCCTGCCGTCCTCAACGACCGCGACCCGGTCGGCGTCGTGCGCGGTGTGCAGCCGGTGGGCGATCGCGACCACGGTGCGGCCGTCCAGGACGGCGGCCATGGACCGCTCCAGGTGCCGGGCCGCTCGGGGGTCCAGCAAGGAGGTGGCCTCGTCCAGGACCAGGGTGTGCGGGTCGGCGAGAACCAGTCGGGCCAGGGCGACCTGCTGCGCCTGGGCCGGAGACAGCCCGAGCGCGCCCTGGCCGACCCGGGTGGATGCACCCTCGGGCAAGGCGTCCACCCAGCCGCGGGCGTCCACCGCGTCCAGCGCCGCGGTCAGCTCGGCAGGGCTCGCCCCGGGTCGGGCCAGCCGGATGTTGTCCTCGATGGTGCCGACGAAGACGTGGTGCTCCTGGGTCACCAGCGCGACGTGGCCTCGCAGGTCGTCCAGGTCGAGCTCGGTCAGGCCCACTTCGCCAACGGTCACCGCGCCGGTGCGGGGGCCGTGGATGCCGGCCAGCAGCCGACCGAGGGTGGACTTGCCTGCGCCGCTGGGGCCGACCACGGCCAGGCGCTCACCCGGTCGCAGGTCCAGGTCCAGCCCGTGGAGCACGTCTCGTCCCTCGTTGTACGCGTACCGCACGTCGGTCGCCAGCAGGTGCTCGTCGACGGGGACGCGTCCGGTTGACGTGCGGTCCGCAGGCACGTGCGCGACACCGATCAGCCGGGACAGCGACGTGGCGCCGACCTGCAGCTCGTCCAGCCACGAGATCAGCCGGTCGATCGGGTCGATCAGCTGCTGGATGTACAAGGTGACGGTGGTGACCGCTCCCAAGGTGGCGTGCCCGTGGGCGTACATCCACCCCCCGAAGAGCAGTGCGGTCACCAAGGGCACCGCGTAGGCGAAGTCGATGGTGGGGAACCAGATACAGCGCAGCCACAAGGTGTACCGCTCGGCGGTGAATGCGTTCGCCACGGCGGCGTCCGCGGTCGCCATCCTGGTCGGGCCCAGCCCGAGCGCCTCGACCGTGCGCGCACCCTCGGCGCTCTCGGCGACCACTGAGGTCAGCGCCGAGTAGGCGTCACGCTCGGCGAGGTACCCGGCCGGTGCGCGCCGCAGGTACCAGCGGGTGGGCACGTAGATCAACGGCACGAACACGAGAACCGGAAGAGCGAGTACCGGTGAGACAAGGAAGGCGGCCGCCGCGGTCAGCGCCGTCGTCACCAGCGCGATCAGGGTCTCGGGGACGGCGAACCGGACCGTGCGAGACAGCGCGTCGACGTCCCCGGTCGTCCTGGCCAGCAGGTCGCCGGTGCCGGCCCGCTCCACCGTGCCCAGCGGCAGCGCCACCACGTGGCCCATGAACTCCTCGCGCAGGTCAGCCAGGACCTGCTCGCCCAGTACCGACGACGCCCGTCGGGCGTAGCGGGTCAGGACGGTCTGTGCCAGCACGAAGACCGCCAGCACCAGCGCGACATCGTCTACGTGCGCGGTCGTCGTGCCTTGTTGGACGGCCTGGACGAGCCCGCCGAGCAGTCGTGGCCCGGCCAGGCCGGCGATGGCGGCCAGTGAGTGCAGCCCCAGCGCCCGGCCGAGCGGGCGCGGGTGGCGACGGGCCAGAACCTGCGCGTACGCGCGGGTCTGGGCGCCGGTCGCGACTGGCAGGCTGCGTCTCATTCGTCCTCGCCGCGGGTGACGACCGCCCGGTAGGCAGGGTCGGTGTGCATCAGCGTGCGGTGCGTGCCCGTGGCGCCGACCCGGCCGCCGGTGACCAGGGCGACGTCGTCGCAGGCCTGCAGGAGCAGTGGGCTGGTAGTCATCACGACGGTGCTGCGCCCGGACCGGGCAGCTCGCAGCCGCTCGGCGATCCGGGCCTCGGTATGGGCGTCTACAGCGCTGGTCGGTTCGTCGAGCACCAGGACGTCGGGGTCGGCAAGCAGGGCGCGGGCCAGGACCAGTCGCTGGCGCTGTCCGCCGGAGAATGACCGTCCGCGCTCTTCAACGGCGGCGTCGAGCCCGCCGTCGAGGGCGTCGATCACGTCCTCGGCCGCAGCGGCGGCGACCGCCGCGAGCAGCGCGGCGTCGCTTGCGCGGCCCGCAGGGTCGAGCTCGCGTCGCAGCGGCCCGGTGAACAGCCGCGGATCCTTGTCCCCGACCAGGATCCGGCTGCGCACCGTGACAAGCGGCAGGTCGGCCAGCCCGACCCCGCCCAGGGTGACCGGTGCCTGGTCCGCGTCGACGTAGCGGCCGAGGCGGTCGGCCAGTGCCGCAGACTCAGCCGGGGTCGAGCAGGCCACTCCGAGCAGCCGGCCCGGGCGGACCACCAGGGCCGTTGTCGGGTCCACCAGGTCGACCTGGGGGCCAGGCTCGTCGGCCGCCTCCCCCGTCGCCGGCTCGGGCAGCAGCGGTCTCAGCCGCAGCACCGCCAGAACCCGGCCCGCGGAGACCAGCCCGTTCGAGACCTTCTCGGCAGCCTCGGTGGCCGTCCGCAACGGGGTCACCAGGAAGGCCGCATACCCGTAGAACGCCACCAGCTGGCCGATGGACAACGTGCCCTCGACGGCCAACCGGGCACCCAGCCACGTGACGATGACAATGAAGATCCCGGGCAGCAAGACCTGGGCGGCGTCCAGGACGGACTGAACCTGAGCGACGTGCACTCCCGCGGCCCGGACGCGCTGGGAGTGGTCGCGAAAGCGTCGCAGGAAGGTCGCCTCGCCGCCCACCCCGCGCAGGACCCTGAGCCCGGCGACGGTGTCCGAGCCCAACGTGGTCAGCTCCCCCAGGAGCCGGCGTTGCTCAAGCTGGCGGCGCTGCAAAGGCCGCAGCAGCGGCCCGATCGCCAACGTCAGAAGTGGCAGCCCGATGAGCACGATGAGGCCCAGCTCGACCGAGGAGTGCAGCAGCAAGAACGCGACCAGGAAGAACGTCACGACGGCGCCCGCCGCCCGGGCGCTGACGTCGTAGACCCCGCCGATGCGCATAGTGTCCGAGGCCGCCAAGGTCACCACGTCGCTGTGCGGCACCTGGGCAGCCAGGCTGGCCCCCAGCTCAACGACCTTGCGGTCCACCAGCTGCTGGGTGCGAAAGCTCGCCACCAGCCAGTTGGTCACCGCGAAGCGGTGCCGCACCACCCCGGCGACGGCCTGCACCACTGCCACAGCAAGAAGCGCTCCGGTCCAGGTCAGCAGGGCCGCGGTGTTCCCGGCCGCCACCCCCTCATCGATGGCCCGTCCCAGCAGCGCCGGCGCAACGGCCTGGCCGGTCATCCAGACCACCCCGGCGCAGATCCCCGCCAGCAGCGAGCCGCGCTGGCCCCCGGCTATCCACCACAGGTAGTGTCCCGGGCTGCGCAGGTTCGGCCGCCCGGGATCGGCCAACGGCAAAGAGCGCACGAGGGTCCACCGTAGGGGGGCGGACCGGGTGCGGGCGAACGGGTTTCCCACGGGCGCCACTACCCTTGGCGAGATGACCGCCGACCGCGCCGCCGTCCTCGTCGTCGACTTCGGTGCCCAGTACGCGCAGCTCATCGCGCGCCGGGTCCGCGAGGCCCACGTGTACAGCGAGATCGTCTCGTCCGCCACCCCGGTCGAGCAGATCCTGGCCGCCCGCCCAGCAGCGGTGATCTTGTCCGGCGGCCCCTCCAGCGTCTACGCCGACGGAGCCCCACAGGTGGACCCGTCCCTGTTCGAGGCCGGGGTGCCCGTGCTGGGCATCTGCTACGGCCACCAGGCGATGGCGGTAGCCCTCGGCGGGGTCGTCGAGCGCACCGGGCGCTCGGAGTTCGGTCGCACCCCGCTGAGCGTCGTCGACGAGAAGTCGCTCGTGCTTGGGGACCTGCCGTCGCAGTTCTCGGTGTGGATGTCGCACGGTGACGCTGTCTTGTCCGCGCCTCCCGGCTTCACCGTCACGGCCACCTCGCAGGGAGCACCGGTCGCGGCGTTCGAAGACGCGGCCCGAGGGCTGGCCGGGGTGCAGTTCCATCCCGAGGTCCTGCACACCGAGCACGGGCAGCGCGTGCTGGAGCACTTCTTGTTCGATGTCGCGGGGCTGGCGCCCACCTGGCGGACGGACAGCCTGATCGACGACCAGGTCGCCTCGATCCGGGCGCAGGTAGGTTCTGGTCGGGTCATCTGCGGGCTGTCCGGCGGCGTCGACTCCGCTGTTGCCGCGGCCCTGGTCCAGCGCGCCGTCGGTGACCAGCTGACCTGTGTGTTCGTCGACCATGGCCTGCTACGCAAAGGCGAGGCCGAGCAGGTCGAGCGCGACTATGTCGCGGCCACCGGGGTCAGGTTGAAGGTCGTCGAGGCGTCCGAGCGCTTCCTGCACGCCCTGGACGGGGTCGCCGACCCGGAGGACAAGCGCAAGATCATCGGGCGTGAGTTCATCCGAGTCTTCGAGGCCGCCGCCCGCGAGGTCGTGGCCGCGGCCGGGGCCGCCGGCGAGCCGGTGGAGTTCCTCGTCCAGGGCACTCTCTACCCCGATGTCGTGGAGTCAGGCGGCGGCGCCGGCACGGCCAACATCAAGAGCCACCACAACGTCGGGGGCCTGCCCGACGACCTCGCCTTCGCCCTGGTCGAGCCGCTGCGCGCCCTGTTCAAAGACGAGGTGCGCGCCGTCGGTGAGCAGCTGGGGCTGCCCGAGGAGATCGTCTGGCGCCAGCCCTTCCCTGGACCGGGCCTGGGCATCCGCATCGTGGGCGCGGTGAACCGGCAGCGGCTGGAGATCCTTCGTGAGGCCGACGCCATCGCCCGCGAGGAGCTCTCGGCGGCCGGCCTGGACCGGACCATCTGGCAGTGCCCGGTGGTTCTGCTCGCGGACGTTCGTTCGGTCGGGGTGCAAGGTGACGGACGCACATACGGGCACCCGGTGGTGCTGCGACCGGTGACCTCAGAGGATGCGATGACTGCCGACTGGGCGCGGCTGCCCTACGAGGTGCTTGAGCGGATCTCGACCCGGATCACCAACGAGGTCCGCGAGATCAACCGGGTCACCCTCGACGTGACCAGCAAGCCGCCCGGCACCATCGAGTGGGAGTAGACCACCCACGATTTTGGCCGCTCGTGCTCGGAGGGGTCGACGAGGGGCTTGGCGCTCCAGTACTAGTGGCCGGCTGACCTCCCGAGAAAGAGCTCACCGAAGTCGGGTTGAGCAAGGAGTGGTGCGGGAGCGGAGCTGATCTCTACCCGGCCGGCGACGAGCACGTAACACCAGTCGGATATTTGCATGGCCTGGTGTGCCCTTTGCTCAACCAGAAGAATCGTTGTGCCTGCGGCGGCCAGTGCGGTGACGTGGTCGTTCAGGATCGCTGAGGCGAGCATGGGGGACAGCGCGGCCGTGGGCTCGTCCAGAATCAGGATCTTTGGCGAACTTACCAGGCACCTTCCTATCCCGAGCAGCTTGCGCTCGCCACCGCTGAGCAGCTTTCCAGCTCGGTTGAGCAGGGGTACCAGGGAAGGGAAAGTGTCCAGGACGAACGCGATGCGTCCGGCCACCTCACTCTTGGGGAGGACGTACCCGCCCATTTCGAGGTTCTCTCGAACGGTTAGCGTCGCGAAGATGTCGTTGTGCTGTGGAACATACCCGACGCCGATCCGGGTCAAGGTATTACCGGCCAGCCCAGTGACCACCGCCCCGTCGAGGAGTACTTGGCCACCCTGGGGAGTCAGGCGCCCGGTCAGCGCCTTGAGCAGGGTCGACTTTCCGGCGCCATTTGGCCCGATAACGGTCACCACCTCGCCCTGGTGGACGCTCAGGGAGACTGCATTGATGACCGGCGCGGCACCGTAGCCCGCGGTGAGTGCCTCGACGGTCAGGTACTCCGTCCCGATGCGGCTGGCACTATCCATTGAGGTAAGCATCGATCACCCTTTGGTCGCCTCGGATTTCGCTCATCGTCCCCCGGGACAGAATTTGGCCCTGGGCCATCACGATGATGGGGTCACAGAGCTTCTCGACTATCGACATCTCGTGCTCGACGAGCATCATGGACAGCCCGGCGTCTCGAAGCTCGAGCAGGTAGTCTCCTATCCGCTCCCCGAGGGCAGGGTTGACCCCCGCCATCGGTTCGTCGAGGAGGAGGAACTTGGGCTCAGACATGAGTGCCCGCATGATCTCGAGGAGACGTCTTTGTCCGCCGCTCAGGCTGCCGCCCAGTTCGTTGACCATCCCGGCCATGTCGAATCGCCTGACCAGGTCGGTGGCGCGCGCAAGGAGCATCTCCTCCTCGGCTCGCCAGTAGCGTTTGCCGAGTAGTGCTCCACGTAGGCTGTCGCCTCGTTGACCAGGTTTGGCGGTCAGAAGGTTCTCCATCACGGTCATCCGGGAGAAGTCTCCGGACTGCTGGAAGGTGCGGCCTACGCCTTGGCGGGCAACCTTGTAGCTGGGCCAGCCCGCAATCTCCACGCCGTTTAGGAGAATGGACCCGCCGGTTGGCCCGATGGCGCCGGCAACCATCCCAAGGACAGTCGACTTTCCCGCACCGTTGGGGCCGATGAGCCCAGTGATCCGACCCTCGCCGACATCGAAACTGACGCCGTCTACGGCATGGACCCCACCGTAGCTCTTGCGCAGGTGGTCGACGCTGAGGAGGGCGGGGGTCTGGGCCATCACTTGCCTCCCGTCGACTGGTCCGCGCTGGCGGGCTCGGCAGCGGCGGCTGGGCCGGACGGCGTTGACAGCCGAATCACCCTTCGACGCTCTGGGAGCACCCCGCGCGGCCAGAACCACAAGAAGATGAGGGCGAGAGCACCAACTGCGACCCACTGAAGGGCATCAATGAGACCGGGTCGACCGATGGGCGGCAGAAAGCGCGTCGACTCGAGGAAGAGCACAGGCACGAGAAGAGCGCCGAGGGCGGCACCGGCATTGTTCGCTGTGCCTCCGACGATGATTGCGGTAAAGAGCACGAAGGTTTCCTGGTAGAGCCAACCGCCGGGTGACCAGGCGCTGATGAAGCTGACCAGGACCGCGCCGCTGACCCCCGCGATCACCCCGCCGATGACGAACGCGCGCATCCGGATCGCTGCGACATTCTTGCCCAGGGCTGCCGCGGCCTGTTCATGGTCGCGCACGGCGCGCATTGATCGGCCAAGGGGTGAGTTGGTGATGCGCCGCACGAACCAGTAGACGATGAGGCAGATCACGGCGGTGACGCCGACGTAGAACCACTGATAGTTGATGAGTGAGAGGTTGACCACAGTGTCCAGGGGCTTGGGGACCACCGAAAGTCCCGCGGGGCCGTTGAAGAGACCCACGTCGTTGGTCACCACCGTCGTGGCGATCAAGGAGATGACCAGGAAGACCATCGCCTGGTAGTCGCTTCGTAGTCGGCGAAGACCGATGATCCCAACCAAGGCCGACAGGAGTCCGCCGACCACGCCTCCGGCGATGATTGGCAGCGGGAACGGTAGGTTCATCCCGAACACGTACTGCTGGAAGCTCCCGTCGGTCTTAGGGCCGAGGGTCAGGATCGCTGCGGTGTACGCGCCGGCTGAGACGAAGATGATATAGGCGAAATTGAGTATGCCGGTGTAGCCGTACTGAAGGTTCAGCCCCCAGCACGCGATCATGTTTACGCCTAGATATACGAGGACAGTTGAAAAGTAGAAGGCCCAGGCCAGGCTCATGCCGCAACCTCCTTCTGTGATGCGACCTCGGACAGGATCCCCTGAGGACGAAGCAACAAGACGACGATAAGCATGCCGAATGCCACTACGTCCTTGTACTGGGGATTGATGAATACCGCAGCAAGCTCGGTGGTGACGCCGATGATCAGCCCGCCGAGCATTGCACCGTAGATCTGGCCGACGCCGCCGAGCACAGCCGCGGCGATGATGGGTACCAGGAACGCCCCGCCGGTGGTGGACTGGAAGCTTCCAAGCTCCATCACCAGGGCGACTCCGGCGACGCCACACAGCAGGCCGGACATCAACCAGGCAAGGTCGATGACCCGTCTGGTCCCGATCCCGCAGTTGCGGGCCAGCTCGGCGTCACTCGCGGTTGCGCGCATCGCCTTGCCGATGCGGGTGAACCGCAGCAGGCTGTGCAAAGCCACCAAAGCAAGGCCCGCGATCATGATGATGTACAGCTGTGAAGTCGTGAAGACCATCCCAAGGACGTGAACGGTCCGGCCCGGATCCACATGAATGCTGTAGAACTGAGGACCCCAGATCACCTGTAGCAGGTTCTGCACGATGAGGCTGATCGAGATTGTGATGATGATCATGACGAACAGCTTCGACCCGCGCCGAATATAGGGCGTGTAGACGACACGGTTGAGCAAGAAAGAGAACAGGGCGCCGAATATGGCGCCGCAAACCAGACCCCACCAGGGATTCAGGCCCGCCGCGTTCGCGACGTAGGCCGTGAAGGCTGAGGCCGTCATCACATCGCCGTAGGCGAGGTTCAAGATGTTGGTAACACCGAACTGTGTGGTGAAGCCGACCGCACCGATCGCCAGGATCGACGCCGTGATGATGCCGAAACCAAGGGCCTGCATGAACATGGGAGCTCCCGTCGTGGGCCGTCAGTGGCTCGTGCAGGTCGAAGGTGCCCAGGGGTGCCGGTAAGCAGACCCGAGACTGGCGGTGGCGGGGAGACGGTCTACTTCGCGATTGCGGCGATCTCGGCAGCGGTGACCGAGTCGACGAGCTTGAGGCTGCCATCGACCTGGAATGCGGCGATCTCGAAGCCTCCGCTCGAGTTGTGCCAGTTGTTGAAGTCGATCACGCCGGCCGCCCCCTGGTAGGCGATCTTCTTCCCGGCGTTGAGTGCGGCCAGTCCTTCGGCGTACGAGTGCACGACTACGATCCCGGGGGTGCTCTGGGTCGTCACAGCCGTGATCGAAGCGTTGAAGACGCTCGGATCAACAGTCTTGGCCGCCGTGGCTGCTAGAGCCATGATGGTTACTGCGTCATAGTTGCTCATCGTGTAAGAGTCGCTGCTCCACTGGGCCGGCTTGTCGACCTTGGTGGACGCCAGCAGGTTCTTGTTGAATGTCTCCCAGGACGGCCCCGTCGTGGGAGCGTATGGCTGCTCCGCGACGAAGATCTGGCTCAGTGACTGTTTGCCGATGGCACCTGACACCGCGCTGAGCCAGTCGGACTGGATCGTGGCGTCGGTCCCGATCACCGGGATGAGCTGCCCGAGCTGCTTCAGCTCCGAGAGATAGGTCGCGTTCGCCTGGGGTGATGCCTCGGTAAAGATCACCTGGGGGTGGGCAGCGATGAGCTGCTCGACCTCTGTGCGGTAAGACGACTGCCCGAGAGCGATCTTCTGCGTGATGACCATGTTGCCACCCAGCTGGCTGTATGCGCGCAGCAGGGTCGGTAGGTTCGACTGCGAGCTGATGTCGTTGCCGAACACGACCGCGCCCCGGGTGTAGCCCTTCCTCGTTGCATACAGAGCCATCGCGTAGCCCTTGACGTCGTCCGCAGGCGTTAGACGCCAGAAGAACGGCAGGGTCGTGTGGTCGAACGATGCCTCGCCAGTGTCGGCGAACATCGGGATCTTCGAGGCGTTGAACAGCGGCACCGTGGCGTCAGCCTCATCGGAACTGGGGCCGAGCACTCCGAACAGCCCGGTCGTCGCGGCGATCATGCGGGTCGCCCCGGTGACCGCGTCGGCAGGATCGCCTCGTGTGTCGGTACTCGCGCAGTTGAGCTTGTTCCCTTGGACGCCGCCCGCTGCGTTGATGGCAGTAGCCGCGGCTTCACAACCCGCCATCATCTCCGGACCGAAGGCGGCGTCGGGTCCGGTGAAGGGATTGAATGCGGCGACAGTCAAGGTCCCGCCCGTCTGGTTGCCCGCAACGGGCGTGGAGCATCCAGCCAGCGCGGTGGCTGCGACTACGACGGCAACAGCCAGGGCGGGAAGAGGGCGAATTACACCGCGCATGGGGGGCTTCATGGGGGGGATCCTGACACGCACCATCGCCAGTAGCAAGAGTCTTGTTCATATTGATGAACGACAGTTGTATATGTGAACGCGTTGTGCCAGGGTCGACCTTGCCGCGCGGGTGAGGTCACGTCGGGCGCGGACCCAGACTTCCGTGCCCGGGGGTGCTCTGCGGAAGACAGCGCGGGATCAGGTCGTCGTGCGCGCGGTCGGCGCGCCGGGACCTGAGCATGGCTATCAGAAGGGACTGCCGTGAGCTCGTCGGTCACCAGGGCTGTGCACATCCTCGAGCTGCTCGCACACAGCGACAAGCCACTGTCGCTGACACAGGTCGCGAGCTCCCTCGGCATTCCCAAGAGCACCGCCTACACCATCCTGCGTGACCTGACCGCGGAAGCAATCGTCAGCCTTGCCGCCCCGTCTACGTACACGATCGGGCTGAAGGCATTCGAGATCGGGTCAGCGCACTTGCGTTCCAGGGGCGTCATCGGGGTGGTGGCCCCCGAGCTGGTACGACTGACCCGCAGCCTCAACGTTACTTCCCACTACGCGATCCTCGACCGAACCGACGCTGTCTACTTGTGCAAAGAGGACCCCCCTGGTCTTGGCGTGCAGCTGGCCAGCTCTGTGGGCGCCCGACTGCCGTCCCACATCACAGCGGTGGGGAAGGCATGCCTGGCCTGGCTCCCCGAGACCGAACTTGTCGACCACGTCGAACTCAAGGTCCGAGGAGTCGACGGGGAACGCGTTACGCTCAAGCACCTGCGAACCGAGTTGTCGGTGATCCGCCAGCAGGGCTTCGCGACTGATGACGCACAGGCATCGATCGGTATCCAGTGCGTCGCGGCGCCGGTATTTGACCTGTCTGGCCTGACTGGCGCAATCGGAGTCAGCTTCCTTCGTGGCTCCGTTGATTCGATCGAGTCCACCGCCTCCCTGGTGCGCGCGGCGACAGCACGAACATCGCAGGTTCTCGGCGGAGGCCATCACAGATGACGATCCACTCCCGGCCATGGCTCGAACAGATACAGCCCTATCGTCCGGGGCGGCGCGCGACCAGCGCGGATGGCTCGATGGCGTCCAATGAGTCCCCGATCGGGACAAGCCCCCAAGTCGCGACGGCGCTGGCAGCAGCCGCGACCGATATCCACCGGTATCCCGACCCCATGGCGGACTCTCTACGGCGAGAGCTTGCGCACCTGCACCACGTCGAACCCGACCAGATTCTGATCGGCAATGGTTCCGACGAGCTGATCCTTCTCCTCGCGACGGCATTCCTGGCACAAGGCGGCCACGCGGTGGCTGCCGACCCTGCGTACCGCGTTGACGAGATCAGCACCCAGGTCGTCAACGCTCGAATGACGAAGGTCGCGCTAAAAGACTGGGTGCACGACCTCGACACCATGGCGGAGGTCAAGGCCGACATCGCTTACATCGTTAACCCGCACAACCCCACCGGTACGACGGTGAAACTGGCTGACATCAAACACTTTGCCGCAACGTGCCGCGCGGATCTCGTTGTCGTCGACGAGGCCTACATCGACTTCACCGATGACCCGGACACGACCACCGCCATGACGCTGGTCAACACTGGAAATGTTGCCGTCATACGGACGTTCTCGAAAAGTCATGGACTCGCCGGACTGCGAATCGGCTACCTCGTCGCCTCGCCGTCCGTCATCGCGACTCTGCGAAAGATCCGCGCACCATTCTCGGTGGGAACCCTCGCACAAGCCGGCGCGATCGCGGCGCTCAGCGACTCAGCCTACCGATCGCGCATCCGCGGCCATACGATTCAGTACCGTGAGCGAGTGACCCGGCTGCTTGAACGCGCCGGCTATACGGTTGTGCCATCCCAAGCGAACTTCGTACTTGTGGTCGCGGACGAGGACGCGTTCACCGCGCGCCTTGCGAGCTACGGGATTACCGTGCGACCTGGCCAGGCACTCGGCATAGCTGGCACGGTTAGAGTAAGCGTTCCCAGCGAGAAGGGATTCGAACTTCTCCAGGCTGCACTCTGCATCAGTCCGATGGAACAGGACTAGCTGTGGCGCCGGTGGTAGGAACAGGGAACACGAGCGGCTCAGTGGTCACGCGAGTGCTCGGTCTGGTGACCGTCGCCCTCTCCCAACGGCGCAAGTTCCGGCCACGGTCGCGAGGTGTCGCCTCTTGATCTGTCACCTGATTCTGCTGACCCTGAAGGAGGGGTTCGAGCCTGACGCCCCGAATGTGCAAGAGGCGCTCGAGGCGAGTCGCGGCCTGGCCAAGCTGATCCCCGAGGCAGGCAACTGGAATATGCACCGCGGACTGGGCGGGCGCGAGGGCGCTGCGGACTTTGTGGGCCACGGCAGATTCCAGGGCCCGGCGGAACTCGTACGGTTCTTGAAACATCCCAAGCACGCGCATGTTGCCGTTCTGTGGGATCGGATCTCCACAGGTGTAGTCGCAGATATTCAGATTGCGCCTGGTGACTTGGTTGAGGTCTTCAACCCGCCTGCTCTTCTGATCTGAGGACTGCTCTGCTGGAAACGAGGTGCGCTGTCGCGACGGCGAATGAGTCGCTGGGCCCTAGTGCGCGGGCGGCCCGTACCGGTTGGGTCCCGGTTTGGAGCGCTCGATGAGGAAGACCAGCAGGACCAGGCTCGCCAGCGGGACGATCGCGAGCAGAACAAACCAGCCGCTTCTGCCGGTGTCGTGCAGTCGACGGACCGTCAATGCCAGCTGCGGTAGCAAGAACCCGAGCACACACAACGTCAGCAGCAAGGCGGCGGCGAGTACGACGATCGCGGCACCTCGGCTCAGCGTCGGCTGGCCGTCCGCGCCAGTTGACTGCGCGGCGCCGCCTGCGGTGACTATCACCACGAGATAGAGCGGGGCGCAGACCAGGAGGGTGAACAGGTAGAACCACCAGTACTCGGCTACGGTCGCCCGCCCGCTGAACCTCGCGTACTGCCGGAACGCCCGCCCCACCGCATCGGTGAACCCGATCCGCCGGGGCTGGTACGGCGGGACAGTCAGCGGGACAGGGGCCCAGTGGTTGGTCCACTGCACCCCGTCCCAGTAGCGCAGGCGGCCGGTGTAGGTCTGGTCTGCGTACCAGCCCGCTGGTGTGCTCACTGCGGTCCTCCACCGGTCGTTGGCTCGGGCAGGCTGCTATGGAGTAGACACCCTGGGGTGACGTCGGCCCCGACAGAGGGGTTGTTGGGTTGGTCAGGCTACTTCTTGCAGGTCGGTTCGTGACGCCATTGCCTGAGACGAGCCCTGCGACGGCATGGATCACCCCAGGCGCGGCCCATGGGCGGAACAGCTCCCGTCCGTCCCGGTTGGCACCTTGCGGGCTCAGGGCGCGCGCTAGCCCGCCAGGTCGAAGGACTGGGCGCTGCCGCCAGCGGCGTTGGAGATGTCGACCGCGCCGGTAGTGGTGCCGCTGATCGCGAGGTTGGGTACTACGGCATTCGCTGTCGCGTTGAGATCGCTGGACAGCGGGCCCGTGACACCGGCTGGGTAGACCGTCAAGTAGGTGCTGGCCATCGGGGTGACTGCCGTCAGGTGAACACGTACGCCTGGGCGGTGATCGGGGCGGTGATCATCCCCGAGCTGGTGGTGGCAGTGCCGCGCATCTGCACGTTCAACGCAGCCCCGCCTGCCAGCGGCGTGATGGATCCGAGGTAAGTGTCGGTGCCCGCGTGCGGGTCCATGAACCGCGCGGGCTGCAGTGGGTACTAGGACAGACCGCCGCCCGCGGCGGCTTTGTAGTAGTAGCCGACGACGTCGACGACCGCGCGGACCGTCCCGGCGTGGTTGCCGATGGTGACGGTGTGGCCGGCGTCGATGCCGAGTTCGACGGTGACCAGGTGTGCGCGGATCTCCTGGCTGGCGAGGTTGAGGGTGCTGGTGGTCGGTGGGGCGCCGCCGGCCCCGGCGTGGGGTAGGCCTGCAGGTAGGTGGCGCGGGTTGGGCTGGCGCCGGTCAGGGTGACGACGACGGCGTCTGGTACGAGGGCCGCGTTGCTGGGGTCGCTGCCGGTGACGATGTCTGCGACGGTGCCGTTGGCGCTGAGCGTGGTGTCCTCGGCGCGGACCGGGGTCACCGGGACGTACAGGTCAGCCGACGTGCCCGTTGTGAAGTAGCCGTAGACGTCGACGATGACGCCGATGGTGCCGGAGGGTTGCGGATGCGGATCGAGCCGTTGCTTGACAGTGCCACCTGGGCGGAGACGGCAGAGATCTGGCCGCGACCAGGTTGCTGACCAGCGGGAACGTCTGGGCCGAGGCCGGGGTGGGGTAGGCCTGAAGGTAGGTGCTGGCGGTCGCAGAAACCGGTCAGATTCACCGTCACTGCGGTCGGGCTCGGCCTAGCGTTGATCGCGGGGATGCCGTTGGCGCCGTGACCTGGATGTCCTTGACGGCGCCTGGGCCGAGCGGGATCTGCGACTGCACGCCTACCAGGGTGGACAGCGGGTTGTATGTCGACCGCGAACGGGTCGACGCAGCGTCCCCATGGAAGGACGAACCGGTGGGTCAGTCGAGAATCGATCCGGCCAGTCCCAGCGGAGGCGCCCCCAGGCCCATCAGCGCGCTGTGGAAGCGCTGCAGCGAGAAGGTTGAGCCCCACGTTCGGCGAGCCCGCTCGCGCAGGTCCATCAACTCCAGCTTTCCCCACGTGTAGCTGCCGTAGGCGGGGTCGAACGTTCCGCGCCGCGCCTCGGCGCGCGCCGCCGCCCCCGTCAGGTAGGCGTCGTGCTCGAACCGCAGCGTCGCGTCGTAGACGCTCATCTGCCCGGTGTGCAAGCCGATCGCGCAAGTCAGCCGGGTGACGCGGACCAGGGCGGACAAGGCGACGCCAACCGCGAACCGGGGATCGGCTTCCCGGAAGCCCTCCTCCATGACCATCTCCTCGCAGTACAGCGCCCAGCCTTCGCTGAACGCGTAGCTGTGCAGGATTCGCCGCACCGGTGAGCCCACGTGGCGCAGGCAGCGTCCGTGCGCGTAGTGCCCGGGCGCGACCTCGTGCACCGTGATGACGGGCAGCATGGTGCGGCTGAAGAACTTAAGCCACTCCTCCTGCTCCTGCTCCGGCCAGGTCGGCTCGGGCGGAGTTATGTGGTACCAGGACGGCGCGTCGGGTTCCTGCGGACCCGCCCAGGACATCATGGCCATCGCCCAGCGCCTCGACTTCGGTGCGGGCCCGACCCGGCACTCGCCGTCCACCCAGGGGACGAGCCCGCGTTCGCGGGTAAAGGCCAGGACCTCAGCGGTCTGGGCGGTCGCTTCGGCGACCACTCCGCCGGAGTCCGGGTGGTCGCGCAGCAGGTCGGCGACGACGTCCGTGACGGGTCGCCCTGGACTCAGCTCTGCGCAGGCGTCGCGCAGCAGTGCCTGCATCCGCTGCCGCTCATCGTCCGCCCGGCGCGCGAGGTCGGTCAGGTCGACGTCTATCCCCTCGGCGGATCCCATCAGCGCGGCAAGTGCGGTTCCGCCGAGCGCCGTGGCGTCGCCGCCGTCGCGGGCCAGCGAGCGCAGGTGCTCGACGAGGCGGGCGTGCGCGGCGACCGCGGCGGCCTCGACGTCCCCCGACGCGGGGTCGACGTCCGCAGACAGACCTTGCGCCGCCGGCAGCAGCGCCGCTGCCACCGGGGCGGGGACCTCAGTCAGGGACTCCACTGCGGCCTGCACTGCTTCGGGCCAGCAGGCGAGGTGGCTGCGGCGGGCCTCTGCGCGCTCCTTAGCGGGAGCGTAGGTCCGGTCATAGCAGGCCAGGTCCAAGGCTGCCAGGTGGAGCAGCGGGTTACGCCGGTGCATCCCCAGGTCGCCTAGGCTCACGCGCAGGCCGGCCTCGAAGGCAGCCAGGTGGGCCTCGTCATGGCTGTCCGGCACGGCTGCGCGCCCCAGGCGGGCCAAGCCCGCTGAGACGCCGGAAGGGGACAGGTCCTGGATGGCGCCGTCATACCTGTGCAAGCCGGACAGCTCACGTACCGAGGCGACGGTCAGGTCGCACACATTCTGCAACCGCAGCTCCAGGCCTTCGGCTGTCACGGGCCCTCCTTCCCTCTGGCGCAAGGCACGAACGGATCGCCCCGTGTCTGGTCACCTAGACTCCCCAGCTGAATCTAGACCGGGTGGGCAGGACCGAGATGGCAGTCGCGGTCGTTCGGACGTGGCAGCCGGGTTTGTGCAGTCAGCCTGGCTCGGCGGCCAGAACTCGCGCTACACCCGCGCGGGGTTGCGTGTGCAGGTAGCGTCTGCACATGACTGCGGGCGGGATCGGTCGACCTTTCGCCCGCGGAGTGGTGACCTCCCAGGAGTGGGAGGCGCAGGACCTCGCGCAACGGTCGCGCTCACGCGGTGTGCAGCTCATCGCGAACTGCCCGCCGGGGACCCGTGAAGCGGTGTCAGGCCTGGTGCGCAGCATCAAAGTGTTCCCGTTGGATGACGTGCTGTCGTTCGAAGCTGACCTCTACGACGGTACCGGGCGGGTCTCGCTGGTCTGGCTGGGCCGGTATCGCATCGCCGGAATCAGAGCTGGGTCCGAGGTCGAGGCTCGCGGGCGCCTGATCCGTTACAGGAACCGCCTGGTGATCTTCAATCCGGCATATGAGCTCATCTCGCGGCAGCCCTCCTCGGGCGCGCCCTGAGCGCTGGCCGGCGGGCAACACAGAAGCCACCTGCGCCAAAGGGCGCGGGACTGGCGGTCCAGGCCATACGTTCGTCCTTGTGCCGAGCCCGCTGGATGTGTTCAAGCAGCTGATGGTCGGCCGCGCGATGGCCTCCGATCGACTTGGCGAGACGCTTCTGCCGAAGCGAATCGCGCTTCCGATCTTCGCCAGTGACGCGCTGTCGTCGGTGGCCTATGCCCCGGACGAGATCTTCCTGACCCTGTCCATCGGCGGCCTTGCGGCCTACGCGATGTCCTGGCAGGTGGGCCTTGCAGTCGTCGTGGTCATGCTGACCGTGGTGGCCTCGTATCGCCAGAACGTCCATGCCTACCCCAGCGGGGGCGGAGACTATGAGGTCGCCTCGGTCAATCTCGGGCGGCGCGCCGGCATCATGGTCGCTAGCGCGCTGCTCGTCGACTACGTCCTGACGGTTGCTGTCTCTGTTTCGTCCGGCGTGCAGAATGCCGCGGCGGCTATCCCAGCTTTTCGCGGACACGAGGCAGTGGTCGCGGTGTGCTTGGTCATGCTGCTGATGGCCGCGAACCTGCGAGGTGTGCGCGAGTCGGGCGCTGCTTTCGCGATCCCGACCTACGGCTTCATCATCGGCATCGCGGCTATGACTGGCTACGGCTGGCTCCGCTACCTGCTGAACGACCTGCCGCAGGTCGAGAGCGGGCGGTTCACCCTTGCTCCGCAGGCGCAGTTCTCCGGCGGCTTCATGGGGCTCGCGGCGGTGTTCCTGCTCATGCGGGCCTTCTCGTCCGGGTGCGCGGCACTGACCGGCGTCGAGGCCATCAGCAACGGGGTTCCCGCATTCCGCAAGCCGAAGAGCAAGAACGCCGCCACAACACTGTTGCTGCTTGGTGTCATCGCGGTGTCGATGCTGATGGCGATCATCGCCTTGGGCCGACGGATGAACCTCAACTACGCGGACGACCCGTCCCAGCAGCTGCTGCTCAACGGTCATCCTGTAGGCCCTGGATACACCCAGAACACTGTCATAGCCCAGCTTTCCCGGGCGGTGTTCGACAACTTCCCGCTCGGCTTCTACTGGGTGACTGCCATGACCGGCATCATCTTGGTGCTGGCAGCCAACACCGCTTTCAACGGGTTCCCCGTCCTGGGTTCGGTGCTCGCCCGCGACGGCTTCCTGCCTCGGCAGCTGCACACACGAGGTGACCGGCTTGCCTACAGCAACGGGATCATCATCCTGGCGGTCATGGCGGTCGTCCTGATCGTGGCCTTCAATGCTGAGGTTACCCGTTTGATCCAGCTGTACATCGTCGGTGTGTTCGTCTCGTTCACGACCAGCCAGACAGGAATGGTCCGCCACTGGACCCGCCTGCTTCGCGCGGAGCAGGACCCCGAAGCCAGAAGGAGGATGAAGCGGTCGAGAGTCATCAACTCCTTCGGTCTGGTGATGACCGGCCTCGTCCTCATCGTGGTTCTGGTCACCAAGTTCACCCGCGGTGCCTGGATAGCGATCGCCGCGATGGCTGTCATCTACGTCGTCATGCGTGGGATATGGCGCCACTACGACCATGTCGCCCGTGAGCTCGCACTGGAGACCGACGAGGCGATCACTCTCCCGAGCAGGGTGCACGCGATCGTGCTCGTTTCCAAGCTCCACAAACCGGCGGTGCGAGCCCTGGCGTATGCGCGTGCTGCCCGCCCCTCGACGTTGGAGGCGGTCAGCGTCCAGGTGGACGCCACTGACGCTGAAACTCTGCTGACGGAGTGGGGACTTCGACGCATACCCGTGCCTCTGAGGATCCTGGACTCTCCGTTCCGGGAGATCACCCGACCCGTCGTGGAATATGTCAAGAGCGTTCGCCGAGAGAGCCCCCGCGACATCGTCGACGTCTACATCCCTGAGTACGTCGTGGGACATTGGTGGGAGGCGCTGTTGCACAATCAAAGCGCCCTACGCCTAAAGACTCGGTTGCGGTTCACCCCCGGCGTGGTCGTCGTCTCAGTGCCCTACCAGCTTCGCTCGTCCGCGGTGGCCGCCAGGCGTTCCGCTGCGGCGGCGCCCGGAGCAGTGCGTCGGGACCAGCCCCCGGCGGCCGTCAGCGATCAGATGATCGAAGACGAGTACGACCCACTGTAGCCCCCGAAGCACCCGACTCGGGGCCTCGCGGCTCGCGTCGACGAGACCGTCGATGCGCTTGCGCTACCTCCGGATCGCCCGGGCAGTCGTCACGCCAGGAGCCGGTCGAGCCTTTCCGGGCCGACCAGTCTGGGCGGCGCAAGTGGGGGCGACGCAAGTGGGGACGGCGGCGGCAGGCGCGGAGCACCCGCCGATGCACGACGACCGAGATGTCTGACCCCCGTGCGACGTCCGTAGGTTCGAGGCCTGGGATCGGACTCGCGGGTGGTCGGCATCGCTCAGTCGGGCCCAGGACCCTTGCTGCCCTGGGGACATCTGCGGTCCAGGAAGTGGCTCGAGACGGTGGCCGGTACGCAGGTGCGCTCCCTGGCTGGGGGCATGCGGTGGTAACGGCTGGCGGATCCGGCAGGGCCCGCTGAGGCCGGCCCGAACGAGTCCGTGTGTCCCGGGCGCGGGTTGCCGGTCGGGGCAGTGGCGCGGGACGTCGTCATGGCGGGCGGGCGGAACGGGGGAGCCCGCGGCGCCAGCACCGGGCAGGTCCAGTCCCGCGGCCCAGCGTCCGGGCACCGTGGGTGCTTCGTTGAGACCAGCAAGGTGGTCGATCTTCGTGACCAGGCAGGTCGAGGAGGCCGGGGTGTCTGGACGCCTGCCAGCTACGGGGCCCAGGGGTATCGTCCACGAACGGGGCCCGCAGGGGGCCGCACGGACCAAAGGATCTCGCGAATGGCAGACAAGACTCTCATCATCTCGATCTTTGACAGCGAGGAGCTCGCTGACCGCGTCGCGGCGCGCCTGAAGGACTACGAACTCGTCGATCACGATGCGGTCGGCGTCCTGGCGCTGGACGAGCACGGTGCGCTCAAGATCGACAAGATCGGGGCTCGCAGCACGGGCAAGGGGGTAGGTATCGGCGCCGCCCTATGGATTCTCGGTCCCGTCGGCATGGCCGCCGGGCTCGCTGGCGGGGCTGTGGTCGGCGCCCTGCACCGGAAGGGGCTGGGCATGGACGAAGCCGACCGCGACCGCATCGCCAAGGAGCTGCAGGGTGGCCGGGCCGGCATCGGCGTGCTGACCTCTGTCGACAAGGTGGCGCCAATAGTCGCCCAGCTGGACGTGGCGGGTGGCAAGACCGAGACGCACGGCGCCTCCGACGAAGCTCTCGATCAGGCAGCCTCGCAGGCTCCAGAAGACTGACTGGGGCGGCCGGGAGCCGCAGATGTCGGCGCGGGTGCGTTGCCCGCCCGCATGCCTTCGTGCAGCAGTTGGGGCGTGTGAGTTGCGTTCACGCACCGAGTCAGGGGGCGGTCCAACGCTTCCCGAGCCTTGCCGTCCGCACACCGGTCCGCTTGAGGTCGCCCACCGGAAGTCGGGGTCGCGGCCGAGCCGGACAGCACGCTCTGCCGCGTCGCACAGGAGCCGCCACGCAGTGACGGGCGCGCTGCCGCAGGCATGTCGGTCGCTGGAGGGGCGTCGGTCGGTTTGGGGACCTTCGACCCTCGTCCGTGCGCGGCCACACCGGCACGCTTATCACAGCACGGCACCACGTGGCCGGCTCACGACAACACGGTCGCAGCCGGGCCAGAAGGCGGTCGCTCCCGTCGGCAGTCGCCGGTGGCCCAGCCGCCCGGCTCCTGTGGGCCGTGGCGCCAGTCAGGAGTCCGCATGACCACAGTGAGGTCACAGCAAGCCCCCACTGCCCGGCTGCGCCCACTGCGGGTCGACGTCAGTCTGGGCACCGGCTTCGCGGTCCCCGCGTGAGATCCGCGGCGACCGCGGCCGGGATCGACCGGGTCCCCGTGGTGATCCAAGGCGGGATGGGCGTGGGCGTCTCGGGTTGGCGGCTCGCCGGCGCGGTCGCCCGGTCCGGCGGTCTGGGAGTGGTCTCAGGGGTCGCGCCCGAGCTGCTGCTCACCCGTGGCTTGCAAGACGGCGACGTCGACGGCCACCTGCGCCGCGCGGTCGCCGCGTATCCGGACCCAGAGTTCGCCGCCAGCACCCTCGAGCGGTACTTCCGGCCTGAGGGCCGGCCCGCGGGCCGGCCCTACCGACCATTCCCCAAGCTGGACCTGCACCAGAAGATCGAGGCAGTCCGGCTCGTCGCCCTCGGTGCATTCGCCCAGGTCTGGCTGGCCAAACACGGCCATCGCGGGGTGGTCGGGATCAACCTCCTGGAGAAGGTACAGATGTGGACGCCGGCGACCCTGCTCGGCGCGATGATCGCCGGCGTTGACGTGGTCCTGGTGGGTGCCGGCGTCCCAAGCCGGCTGCCCAGGCTCCTGGACTGCCTGGCTGCCGGTGAGCAGGTCAGCCTCCCGGTGGATGTCGAAGGCGCCCCGGCAGATGACCATCACGTGATCAGCCTGGATCCGCGACGGGTGCTGAACCGTGACGACGTCACGCTCGAGCGCCCGACTTTCCTGGCGATCGTGTCCACTCACGTGCTGGCCGCCTACCTCCAGCGCGACGAAGCCACCGCTGCCGACGGCTTCGTGGTCGAGGGCTTCACCGCCGGGGGCCACAACGCGCCGCCGCGGCGGCGGGAGGTCGACGCCTCTGGCCAGACCCTCTACGGAGACCGTGACCGGGTCGATGTGGGCAAGATGGCGGCCCTGGGAGTCCCGTTCTGGCTCGCCGGCGGGTACGGGACGCCAGCGCACGTGGCGGAGGCGATCGCCGAGGGTGCCCGAGGGGTCCAGATCGGGACCCCCTTCGCGCTGTCCCGTGAGTCCGGCCTGCGGCCCGAGCTGAGGCAGCAGATGCTCGACGGCATCGCGGACGGCTCCGCGCAGGTGCGAACCGACCCCCTCGCCAGCCCGACGGGCTTTCCGTTCAAGGTCTTCCAGGCGGCGGGCACGGTCGCCGACCTGCCGGACGGGGCGCAGCGAGAGCGCCTGTGCGACCTCGGCTACCTGCGCACGCCCTACGCCCGCGCCGGCTCAGGCTCCGCCTCAGACTCAGGTGTCGGGTACCGATGCCCCGCTGAGCCGGTGGAGGCGTACCTGCGAAAGGGGGGCGTCGCGCAGGACACGGTCGGGCGGATGTGCCTGTGCAACGGCCTGTCCGCGGCCATCGGCCTCGGTCAGACGACCAGGGACGGCGGGACGGAGCCTGCGCTGCTGACACTGGGCGCAGACCTCGAGGCGGTGCGCGGCCTGCTGGCGAGATTCCCGGGCGGCTGGTCGGCGTCCGACGTTGTCCAGTGGGTCACCCCGCCCGCTTCCTGACGACGCCCGAGCGGGGCGCGCGCCGGCGCACTGGCTCGCCGGGTGGGCGGACCGGGTGTCACGGATGTCCCGCGTCAGTGGTGCTCGGCGGCGAGCCGGCTGCGTCGCGGGCCGCGACGTCTGGTCCCTGCGTCGCCGCCTCGCCGGTCGAACGCAGCCCGGCACGAAGGGAGCCGGCGAGTCCGGCCAGCCCCAGGCCCACCAGGGCGATGGGCAGCAGCCAACCGCCGTCGACGTGGATGTCGGTGTAGGCGCCGACCAGATATGCCACGGCGATTCCGACAAAGACCAGTCCGGCGATCAGTGAGGTCAGGTCCAGATCATGCTTGCGCACGGCGTACCTCCAGGGTCCCGGCGCCCACGTCCAGGCGCAACGACAGGCTCGTGCCGCTAGGGCCGAACGCAGGTTCGAGGGTGCGGGTGACGTGACGCCCGACCCCGTCGACATGAGTCCCGTCCGGAAGCCGGATGGTGCCCACGCCCACCTGAGCGTCGAGCACGACCTGGGCCGTAGCGGGCACCACGACCACGAGGGTCCCTGCCCCCAGCGCGACCGTGATCACCGAAGGGCTCGCACCCGGCGTCAGCGCGGTGAGGTCGAGCTGGGTGTCGCCGGCCGCCCACCGGTAGCCGCCCGCCGGCACCGAGCTCGCGCTCGTGGGACGCCACAGCACGTTGCCCGTGCGGTGGGCGTCCACCCCAGGCACGGCCGCGGCCAGCGCCGTGACCAGGCTCAGCAGCACCCCCCACACGATCAACCCGCGGGAGCGGCCGGCGAACGCGCCCACGACCAGCCCCAGCCCGATGACCGTGAGGAGCACGGCCAGGAAGCTGACCGCAGTCAGGTGCCAGATCCCGGCATGGTTGAGGGGCAGCATGATCCCGGCAGCGATCGCCGCGACGCTCAGGGTCGCTGCGCCGAGCACCGACCTGCGTCGGATGACCACCGGCGCCGGTGCCGGTTGCGGCCGCGCTGTGCCCGCTGTGCCCGCTGTGCCGGCCGGGTACCCGGTGGGCGGCGGCGCCCACACTGCGGCGGGCGCCGCACCGGCGCCCTGCGACGGTGACCATGGAACAGGTTGTGGTGACCACTGCGCCGGCGGGGAGTGGTCGTGCGGGCGCCTGCTGTACCAGACGAAGAACCCGACGCCCAGGACAACGAGCAGCGGCCAAACGTCCGGTCCGGACCCCAGCCACCTCGGGCCGTCCAGGAGCCGGCCGGCTCCCACGATGGCTGCGAGGACCAGCACGACGGTGACCGCGACCGCCAGCCGGCCGCTGGCCGCCTGCCGGGACAGCACCTTCTGCAGCTCGGACCGCTCCTGGCCTTCATCTGCGATGAGCAGCCAGCCCGCTGCGTAGAGCAACAGTCCTGAACCGCCGAAGATCGTCAGCACGACCACAACGATCCGCAGGATGATCGGGTCGATGCCCAGGTACTCGGCAACTCCGCCGCAGACCCCGGCGACCTTGCGGTCGCGGCGGCTACGGACCAGCGCCCGGTTCGGTGTCGACGCTGCCGCCGACCCGACGTCCGTGTCGGTGTCTCCCGAGCTTCCCGAGTTCGCGAAGTTCCCCTGGTCATCTGCCATGGACTCACCGTGGCCTCGGCAGGCGGCCTGGCGGATCGGGGGCGCCCCCCTAGCCGACCCTGGCCCGACCCCGACGACACTCAGGGTCGCGACCTGATGCCCCCGGCCCCGCCATCGACCACCATGGTGGGGTGACCACGCCACAGGCTGCCGGGCGCCTGGCCCGCGGACGACGCGACCAGGCGGGTCCGGGCCGACGGCTGTACCGCTCGACCGACGGACGGATGGTGGGCGGGGTCGCCCATGGCCTGGCTGTCCACCTGGGCGTCGACCCCTGGCTCGTCCGGCTGGCCTTCGTCCTGCTCGCTGTCTCCGGCGGCGCCGGCGTCGTCGCCTACGCGGCCTTCTGGGCGTTGGTCCCCCAACGTGAGGACGACTCTGCTGACGGGCCGCTGGCGGGTCCATCGGCTGTCGACGGCGCAGGGGTCAGCGCCGCCGACGACGAGCGGTTGGCCCGGCTCGGCCCGCTGATCGCACTGGCTGCGGTGGCGGCCGGAGGTGTGTTGCTGCTTCAGCGCGCGGGCCTGGGCGGCGGCCGCCTGGTCGCCGCACCGTTCCTGCTCTTCGGCTTGGGCGTGGCGGTGTTGTGGCGGGTCGCCGACGACGCCCAGCGCGAAAGGTGGCGGCGCACTGCGACGGTCACCGCCACGGGTCGACGCGCGTGGGTTCGGGTGGTTGTCGGCGTGACGTTCGTCGTGGTGGGTGGGGGCGCTGTCGTCGGCGCCGGCGGAGGCATCCAGGCAGCTGTCGACGCGCTGGTCGGCGGTCTGGTCGTGGCCGTCGGGGTGGCCGTGGTGGCCGGGCCGTGGCTGCTGCGAAGCACGCGCGAGCTCACCGAGGAGCGCCGGATGCGGATCCGCTCCCAAGAGCGCGCCGAGCTTGCCGCCCACGTCCACGACTCGGTCGTCCAGACCCTGACGTTGATCCAGCGCAGCGCAGACGACCCCAAGGCTGTCGTCCGCCTGGCCCGGGCCGAGGAGCGCGCGTTGCGGACGTGGCTCTACCACCCGGCAGGAGTCGATCCGGGTATGTTCCGGGCGGCTGTGGAGACAGTGGCAGCGGAGGTCGAGGACACCCATGCGGTGACGGTGGAGGTGGTGATCGTGGGCGACACGCGGGTCGATGAGCGGCTCGCCGCGATGATCCAGGCCGCGCGGGAGGCGATGGTCAATGCGGCCAAGTACGCCGGCGGCGCCGGGGCCGTGTCGGTCTATGCCGAGCTGGAGGACGGCCAGGCCTGGGTCTTCGTCCGGGACCGGGGCCCGGGCTTCGACATCGATGCGATGGGCGAGGACCGGCTCGGGGTGCGTCAGTCGATCATCGGACGGATGGAGCGCCACGGTGGCAGGGCCGAGATCGTCAGCTCCGGCGCCGGGACAGAGGTGCGGCTGACGATGCCCTGCATGATCGGCTCGAGCGACCGGGACGGGGTCACGAGCAGCGCAGCCCCGACGGGGGAGCAGCCGTGAGCGAGCGCCCCAGCGTCGTGCTGGTCGATGACCACAGGATGTTCCGCACTGGGGTGCGCGCCGAGCTCGGCGGCTCGGTCGACGTGGTCGGCGAGGCTGCCGATGTGGACTCCGCTGTCGCGGTCATCACCGCGACGCGTCCGGACGTGGTCCTGCTCGACGTGCACTTGCCGGGTGGAAACGGACAGGAGGTCGTGCGCCGTTGTGCCGCTGCCGGCATCGAGACGACCTTCCTCGCTCTGTCGGTGTCGGACGCGGCCGAGGACGTGATCGCGGTGATCCGTGCGGGCGCCCGGGGCTATGTGACCAAGTCGATCACCGGGCCGGAGCTGGCCGACGCCATCCGGCGCGTCGCCGGCGGCGACGCGGTGTTCTCCCCGCGCCTGGCCGGGTTCGTCCTGGACGCCTTCGCCGGCTCGCCGGACCTGGTGGTCGCAGATCCCGAGCTTGACCGGCTGTCACAGCGAGAGCGGGAGGTGCTGCGGCTGATCGCGCGCGGGTACGCCTACAAAGAGGTGGCCCGGGAGCTGTTCATCTCGGTCAAGACGGTCGAGACGCACGTGTCGGCGGTGCTTCGCAAGCTCCAGCTGTCCAACCGGCACGAGCTGACCGTCTGGGCGACCGGCCGCCGACTGGTCTGAGCCGGGGCCGCCGACGCCGAGCCTGGGCCCTGCGCCTCGTCGTCAGCTGCTCGCTTCGCCCAGCTTGACGTTCACCGTCGCGGACTGGCCGGCGCGGGTGTACGTGATGGCGACACTGGCTCCGGGTGAGGCGGACCGGATGTCGGCGACGACGGCGTCGGAGGTGTCCGCCGGTCGACCGTTGACCGCAGTGATCACGTCGCCGACCTGCAGCCCCGCGTTGGCTGCGGGGCCCCCCGGCGTCACCGACGCGAGGACGGCGCCGCCGTTGGCCGCGTCAGTCAGGGAAACCCCGAGCTGCGGGTGCGTCGCGTGACCGGTGTTGATCAGCTCCGTGGCGATACGCCGCGCCTGGTCGATGGGTATCGAGAAGCCGAGGCCGATCGAGCCGGACTGTGAGCTGCCCAGGCTTGCGCCAAGGCTGGCGATGGCCGAGTTGATCCCGACCACGCGACCATTGAGGTCGACCAGCGGGCCGCCGGAGTTGCCCGGGTTGATCGCCGCATCGGTCTGGATCGCGTTGAGGACGGCGCCGGAGGTGGTCGCCTGGCCCGCTGCGCCCGAGCTGTCGCTGGTGGTGACCGGTCGGTTCAGTGCGCTGACGATGCCGCTGGTGACCGTTCCTGACAGGCCCAGGGGCGAGCCCACCGCAACCACGGTCTGCCCGACCACGAGCTGCGCCGAGCTGCCGAGGGTGGCCGGGGTGAGTCCGCTGACCCCCGAAGCCTTGATCACCGCGAGGTCGGAGGTCGGGTCCGTCCCGATGATCTTCGCGTCGACCGACTTGCCGTCCTGGGTGGTCACCCGCAGGCTTCCCCCGTTGGTCGAGCCGGTGACGACGTGGTTGTTCGTCAGGATCAGGCCGTCCGAGCTGAGCACGATCCCTGATCCCTCACCGCCACTGCCGTCGGTGGACCGCTCGATGATGGAGACCACGCTGGGCAGCACCTTCGCGGCCACGGCCTCGACTGATCCGGCCGGAAGGTTGACCGCCGCTGGTGCTGTCGTGGACGTCGTGGTCAGGCTCGCCGGCAAAGCCGTCTGGTTGGTGTTGCGGGCGACCGCGGCCCCGACCCCGCCGCCGACTGCGCCGGCGAGCAGGGCGGTGACGGCGACCAGGGCAACCGTGCGGCCGGTGCGTGAGCGCCCGCTGCCCTCGGGTGCGGCGCCCTGGCCCGGCGTGCTGCTGGTGACCGGCTGGGTCGCGTACTGGTCGAACGGTGCCCAGCTGCCGAACGGGCTGGTCGTGGCCGCGTCCAGACCCTGGTTCGCGGCCGCCGCTCCGAGCGGCGCGGCCGCCGGGTTCACTTCCGGCGCCTGGTGCGGCGGCTGGGGGGCGGAGTAGGGACCCTGGTCATACGGCGAGGTGCCGAAGGGCAGGGGCTCGGCCGGGGCTGCGGCGGGCGGTGTCGGATCGGTCATGGCACAAGGGTGCTCCTTCGCCCTGAGAGGTCCCTGAGAGGGTGCCGTGGGCGGACTAAGAAATTGGGGGCCGGCCGGGCAGGTTCATCGTGATCACCGTGCCACCGCCCGGGCCGCGGGCAGCCTGCACCTGGCCGCCGTGGCGGCGGACCGTCTGGTCCACGATGGCCAGACCTAGACCGGAGCCGGGAAGTGCGCGCGCCTCGAGCGACCGGTAGAAACGCTCGAACACGTGCGGCAGGTCGTCGTCGGAGATCCCCGGCCCGTCGTCAGCGACCGTGAGGCAGCCTTCGGACAGGCGCACGGTCACGGTGCCGCCTTCGGGAGACCACTTCGCTGCGTTGTCCAGCAGGTTGGTGACGGCGCGTTCCAGGGCTGCCGGCTGGCCGACGACCTCCCAGCGGGAGGTGGCCACGTCGAAGGTCAGTCGCGGCGCCCGCCTGCGTACTCTCTCCACCGCGCGCTCCACCACTTCCTCCAGGTCGACCGTCTCCACGATGCCGGCGGCCGAAGAGGTCGAGGGTCCGTCGTCGCGACTGAGCTCGACCAGGTCGCCGACCAGCGAGCTGAGCTCCTCGATCTGCGCCCGCACGTCGACGAGCAGCGCGGACCGGTCGCCCTGGCGCAGCTGGGCCTCGGGCGGGGTCTGGTCGTTCTGGATGAGCAGGTCCAGGTTGGTCCGCAGCGAGGTCAGCGGGGTCCGCAGCTCATGACCGGCGTCAGCCACGAGCTGTTTTTGGCGCGACCGGGAGCTGTCCAGGGCAGCGAGCATCGAGTTGAACGCCGCCGTCAGCCGGGCCAGCTCGTCGTGCCCGCGCACCGGGATCGGAGTCAGTCGCTCGGTGCGCGCGATCTCCTCGGCGGCTGCTGTCAGGTCTTCGACCGGTTGCAGGCCGGCGCGGGCGATCAGCAGCCCCGCCATCCCGGCGACGACGACCCCGAACGCCCCGACCAGTGCCAGGACCAGGGTCAGGACGCGAACGGTGTGGTCGGTCGACTCGGTCGACTGGGCGAGGACGAGCGCGAACCCACCTGCCGGCACGGCCACCGCGACAACCCGCAGAGTCTGACCGTTCTGCGTGGCGGTCCTGATCGAGTAGGTGCCTTGGCTGCCGGCCACGGCGAGCTCGGCGGCACCGTCCGGGGGTCGCTGCCCACCCGGGGGGTGGAAGGGGATGCCGTCCTGCGAGAGCAGCTCGACCTCGACGTCGCCGAGGGTCGAGGGGTCGACGTGGATCAGAGCCTGGGGGTTGCCCAGGGCGCCTCCGACGGCGGCGCGGGCTCGCCCAAGGAGGTCCTGGTCGAACTGGTTCTGCACCTGAGAGCTGACCACGACGAAGGCGGCGACGGTTGTTGCCGCCACTGCCACGGCCACTGCGGCCGCGACCAGCAGGGCGACGCGGCCGCGCAGGCTCAGGGTCCGGTGCGCGGCTTTGGGCGGGTCGGTCACGGTGGGGTCTCACGCAGGACGTAGCCGACGCCGCGGACGGTGTGCACCAGTCGCGGTTCCCCGCCCTCCTCGGTCTTGCGACGCAGGTACCCGACATACACCTCCAGGGAGTTGGCCGTGGTGGGGAAGTCGTACCCCCAGACCTCTTCAAGGATCTGGCCGCGGGTCAGGACCCGTCGTGGCCGGCTGATCAATGCTTCGAGCAGGGCGAACTCGGTGCGGGTCAGCCTGATCCGCCGCTGTCCACGGACCACCTCCCGGGTGGCCATGTCCAGCTCCAGGTCCGCGAAGCGCAAGATGTCGCCGTCACCGCTCGCGCTGGCCGCCGCGGCGCTCCGGCTTCGGCGCAGCAGGGCGCGCAGCCGGGCCAGCAGCTCCTCGAGGGCGAACGGCTTGGGCAGGTAGTCGTCCGCGCCCGCGTCCAGGCCGGCGACGCGGTCGGCCACATCGTCGCGTGCGGTGAGCATGAGTACAGGCAGGTCGTCGCCGCCGGCGCGCAGGCGGCGGCAGACCTCGAGCCCGTCCATCCTGGGAAGCATCACGTCCAGCACGACGACGTCCGGGCGCTCGGTCGTCGAGGTAGCGGCGGCGAGCCCGCTCGCGCCGTCTGCGGCAGACACCACGGTGAACCCGTTGAATGTCAGCGAGCGTCGCAAGCTTTCCCGGACACCCGGGTCGTCCTCTACGACCAGTACCAGCACCCCGCCAGTGTGCCGGGTCCGGCTGAGCGGAGCCTAAGAATGGCTCAGGGGCGGCTAGGGGCGCCTAGAGGCCCGTCGGGGCCTCAGGGGATGCTCACCACCATGAACGCCTCCGCGAGCCGTCCCTCGGGCAGGCCCGCCGCCGTGGCGTTGCGGCCGGCCCAGCCGCGGACGAACTCCTCGAGAGTGTCGACGTGGGCGGTCTGGGAGACGTGGGCGCGAAGCGCGGCGATCTTGGCGCCGAAGGTGTCGGTGATGTCGACGTAGTGCTCGGAGCGGTCGCTGGCCATGAGCCAGACCTCGGGCACCGTCCACGCCTGCAGCCCCTCGTCGGCCAGCAGGGACTGGTGCGCGAACGGGTTGCGGGCGTCTGGGTAGACCGCCTGTATGGCGGCCTCGCCAGCGGCAAGGTGGTCGGGGTGGGAGCCCTGGATGCGCTGCCAGTTGCGCTCCGGCGACTGGCACAACAGGCGCTGCGGGCGGACCTGGCGGATCACCCGGCTGATGTCTCGGCGCAGGTCGTGGCTGACCGTCAGCTCACCGTCCACGTAGCCGAGGAAACGCACGTCATGCACCCCCACGCAGGCGGCCGCGGCTCGCTGCTCGCCCTGGCGGATCGCTGGGATGGCCGAGCGCGGGACGTCCGGGTCGGACCCGCCGGCGTCACCGTTCGTGACGATCGCATAGGTCACCTCGATGCCGGCGGCGGTCCACCCCGCCACCGTCCCGGCGGCCCCGAAGTCCACGTCGTCAGGGTGGGCGGTGACCACCAGGATCCGCTCGACCTCGCTGTCGTCCAGCACGCTGAGCTCCTCGGTCTCGACCGGCGGCGCTGCCCGGCGGGCGTCGCGCGCACGGTGGGGGCGGGCTCGATCCTCTCAGGTGTCGTCGGCCGCGGCACCTAGACTCGGTCCGACATGACCGCCGCGCCGCATGCTGGTCCGCCGACCGTCGCCGACGACGCGACCTCGCGCGCGCAGCGGCTGCTCGAGGGCCTCAACCCCCCGCAGCGGGCGGCCGTGCAGCATGGCGGGTCGCCGGTGCTGATCGTCGCCGGTGCTGGGTCGGGCAAGACGCGCGTCCTGGCCCACCGGATCGCCTACCTGCTGGCGGCCCGCGGCGTCCAGCCGGCGGAGATCCTGGCCATCACGTTCACCAACAAGGCCGCCGCGGAGATGCGGGAGCGGGTCGCCGCCCTGGTGGGTGGCCGTGCCCGGATGATGTGGGTGTCGACCTTCCACTCCGCGTGCGTGCGGATCTTGCGCGCCGAGCACCGCCGCCTCGGGTTCACCTCGACCTTCTCGATCTACGATGCCGCGGACAGTCAACGGCTCATGGCGATGGTCTGCCGCGACCTCGACCTGGACCCGAAGAGGTACCCACCGCGGTCGTTCTCGGCTCAGGTCAGCAACCTCAAGAACGAGCTGATCGACCACGAGACCTACGCCCGCGGTGCTGCCAACCACATCGAGCAGACCGTCGCCGAGGCCTACCGCCTCTACCAGAGCCGGCTCAAGGAGGCCAACGCCCTCGACTTCGACGACCTGATCATGACGACGGTGCATCTGCTCCAGGCGTTTCCCGACGTGGCCGAGCACTATCGACGCCGGTTCCGGCACGTCCTGGTCGATGAGTACCAGGACACCAACCACGCCCAGTACGTCCTGGTGCGCGAGATCGTCGGACCCCCGGGTGGCTCGCTGCCCCCGGGCGAGCTGTGCGTGGTCGGTGACGCCGACCAGTCGATCTACGCCTTCCGCGGTGCGAGCATCCGCAACATCCTGGCGTTCGAGGAGGACTACCCGGACGCCACGACGATCATCTTGGAGCAGAACTACCGGTCCACCCAGACGATCTTGTCCGCCGCTAACGCCGTGATCAGCCGCAACCCGGCGCGTCGGCCCAAGAACCTGTGGACGGCCTCCGACGCCGGGCGCAGCATCGTCGGGTACGTGGCCGACAACGAGCACGACGAGGCCGCGTTCGTCGCATCGCAGATCAACGCCCTGTCCGACCGCGGCGAGGCCAGGCCCAGCGACGTAGCCGTGTTCTACCGGACCAACGCGCAGAGCCGGGTCTTCGAGGAAGTCTTCATCCGGGTCGGTCTGCCGTACAAAGTGGTGGGCGGCGTGCGCTTCTACGAGCGACGCGAGGTGCGCGACGCCCTGGCATACCTCAGGGTCCTGGCCAACCCCGACGACTCGGTCTCGCTGCTGCGCATCCTGAACACTCCGCGCCGCGGCATCGGCGACCGCGCGCAGGCGTGCGTGGCGGCCCTGGCCGAACGCGAGCGGATCCCGTTCAACTCCGCGCTGGCCCGGGCAGCCCAGGCGCCGGGGATCAACCCGCGGTCGCTCTCGGCCGTCGAGGGGTTCAACCGGCTGATGGAGTCGCTGCGCACCCTGGTCGAGGCCGGCTCCGGGCCTGCCACCGTTCTGGTGGCGGTCATGGAGCAGACCGGGTACCTGGCCGAGCTCCAGGCCTCGACCGACCCTCAGGACCAGACGCGGGTGGAGAACATCGGCGAGCTTGAGGCGGTGGCCCGCGAGTACGAGGAGGACCATCCGGGCGGGACTCTCGCGGACTTCCTCGAGACGGTCTCGCTGGTCGCCGACGCCGACCAGGTGCCTGACCCAGAAGCCGACGGCGAGTCCGCGGGTGTGGTCACCTTGATGACGCTGCACACAGCCAAGGGCCTGGAGTTCCCGGTGGTCTTCGTCACCGGACTGGAAGACGGCGTCTTCCCCCACCTTCGTGCCCTCGGCGACCCCAAGGAGCTGGAGGAGGAGCGGCGGCTGGCCTATGTGGGGATCACCCGCGCCCGCCGGCGGCTGTACCTGTCCCGCGCCGTGGTCCGCTCGGCCTGGGGCGCCCCCTCCTACAACCCGCCGTCGAGGTTCCTGGACGAGGTGCCGGCCGAGCTCGTCGAGTGGGAACGGGTCACCTCCTCGGTCTCCTCGCCGCCCGCCGGCGCGGCGCTGGCAGCGCGCCCGACCACCCGGTCACCGGGGAACCGGCCGATCGTGGCCCTGGCCGCGGGCGACCGCGTCTCGCACGACACCTTCGGCCTGGGAACGGTGGTGTCGACGGCGGGCCTGGCCGACAAGGCCGAAGCCACCATCGACTTCGGCACCGCAGGGGTCAAGCGTCTGCTGCTGCGCTACGCCCCGGTCGAGAAGATCTGACCCGATCGGCCGGTACTCTCGCGCCGTGGGCACCGGGCAGGACATCAGCGAGGTCATCCGCCTCGAGCGCGAGCTGCTGGACCCCCAGGTGCGGTGCCGACCAGATCTGGTGCGTGCCTTGCTGCACCCAGAGTTCGGTGAGTTCGGCTCGACCGGCCAGGTGTTCGACACCGAGTCGGTCGTCCAGGCGCTCGCGTCATCGCCGGGACCGGCGCAGCACACCATCGTGGCCACGGACTTCGAGGCTGCGAGCCTTTCCGCTGACGTCGTGCTGGTCACCTTCCGCACGCACGACCCCGGTCGCGTGGTCTTGAGAAGCTCGCTGTGGCTTCGCTCGGCCGACGGTCGGTGGCTCCTGCGTTTCCACCAGGGCACGGTCGCGATGCCTGACGCTTCTCGTCCCTGAGTCCCGGCTGGGTGCGCACGTCTGGAGCCGGCACGGTGATGGTGCGCAGCATCGCTGCGAGCTGCGCGGGTCGGCGTCCGACCAGACCTGCCTGTCGATGTCCCTCGGGAGCGGCTGCCGGCCGGTCAGCTCGTCTTGGCGGCGGCCTCTACGTAGGCGCTGACCGCGCCGGGGGTCTCGCTGCACGGGGTCACCAGCTCGAGCACCACGACGGCGCGACGGAACAGGATCAGGTCCTGGCATCCGCGGCCCGTGCTGCGAAAGCTGTAGGACTCGTCGCCGACGTGGGGAGCCACCAAAGGTGTGCGGGGAGGCTGGGACGCCGAGGCTGGCGTCGCGCAGCTGTGCCCGGTTGCCTCGCGCCGGATGAACGCCGACGCGTCGGTCACGCTGTCGAACAAGGTGCCGTCCTCGACCACGACATGCGGGCCGGATGTCAGCCCCACCTTGGCAGCGGCGATCGCCCCGGTGTCACAGGGGCGAGGGGGCAGCGGGTCGGGGCCGGCGAAGAGCAGGTATGCCCAGCCCGGGGGCAGCTTGGTCGGGCTGAGCAGGTGCCCGGACAGGGCCGGGTTGGCCGGGCTGGGAGTCGTGAGGGGGAACAGCGGTGAGGTGCTGGGCCCGGTGCCGGACCCGGAACTGGCGGCACATCCGGCGATCGTCAGCGCCGCGGCCAGCACCGCAGGCAGGGCCAGGACCCCCAGCACAGGCCGTACCGCCGTCACGAACCGCACCCACAGCACGGCCGGCGCGGCCGGCGAAGTGGCGGGCGTGCGGTCACCGCAGTTGTCTCCCATGCAGGCGTCTTCGACGCGTTTCGCCGGCTTCTTGACGGGCTCCTACCCTCCGGCGGCCTTTCGCGTGCTGGGCCGACGTGCCGGTCCGGAAGTCCGTTCGATGCGGCCGACCGCGGCGGTCAACGTCCGCCCCTCGTGGTCCAGGTGGGCCAAGGTCGCCCCGATGTCCCGGACCACCCGTCCGTCGATGGGCAGGGACAGGTGGCCCACTCCGCGGATGAACACATTGCGTGCTGACAGGTCCGGGTGTTCCAGCCGGGCCGAGCCGGAAGGGATGATCATCTGGTCCAGGTCGGACCAGAAGGCGACGAACCGCGTCCGGCACCCGGGTGCCGGCTCGGCCAGCTCGGCGACGATGTCGCTGCCCGGCCGCAGCTGGCGGGCCACCGGGTGGGGCACCAGCCGGGCCGCGTAGGTGCCGGCGTGCGGGGTTCCCAGGGTGACCAGGGTATGCACGCGCTGGTCACCTCCCATGCGCTGGACGTAGTAGCGGGCGACCAGACCACCCATAGAGTGGCCGATCAGGTGGACTCGCTCGTAGCCGGTCTCGGCACACAGCGCCTCGACCTCGGTGCGCAACCGTTCGGCGACCTCGCGCACGTCATCGGTCAGCGGGCTGTAGTTCAACGACTGGACGCGACCGAACCCGCGCCGGCGCAGTCCCCGGCGCAGCACCGTGAAGATGGAGCGGTTGTCCACGAGCCCGTGGATCAGCACGATCGGGGTTCCGGCCGCCTCGACGTCCCCTATGAGCAGGCCCCGCTGGCTGGGTGGCAGGTCGCGCAGGGAGTACCGGTCCGCCGGCATGCGGGTCTTCTCACCCAGCACCCCCAGCGGGTAAAGCACCATGTGCGCCCCGATCCAGACGACCTCGACGGCAGCGGCCCGGGCGGTCCGGGAGGCCAGGGCGGCGGCGTCGCGGGCACGACGAACGGGATCCACGCGCATCGCCCCCTCACTGAGGTGTCCGGGAATGTCCGGATGGTCCCACCAGTATCGGCATTTGCGGCGTTGGCGGGGGGCCGAAACGCCCACACCGGGCAGGGTTACGCTCCACGTCATGAACTCCCGACCCCTGCGTGTGGTGGTCGCCAAGCCGGGCCTGGACGGCCACGACCGCGGCGCGAAGGTCGTGGCCCGCGCGCTGCGGGACGCCGGCGTCGAGGTCATCTACACCGGACTGCACCAGACTCCGGAGCAGATCGTGCAGACCGCGATCCAGGAGGACGCCGATGCCGTCGGGCTGTCTGTGCTCTCCGGGGCGCACCTGACCTTGTTCGCCAGGGTTGTGGAGCTGCTGCGCGCGCGGGGGGCAGACGACATCGTGGTCTTCGGCGGCGGCATCATCCCGGCCGACGACATCCCCGAGCTCGAGAGGCTCGGCGTGGCCATGGTGTTCACCCCGGGGACGACCATGGCGGAGATCGTGGACTGGGTGCGGGCCAACGTGGGGACCCGCGCGGGGTGATCTTGGTACCGGCGTCTACAGTGCCGCCAGTTGCGCGCAGAGCGTCCGGCGACCTGACGGAGTGCCACGGTGGACCTGTTCGAGTACCAAGCCAAGGACCTGTTCGCGGCGCACGGTGTGCCCACGCTGCCTGGTGAGGTGGCCACCACCCCGGAGGCGGCCAGGGACATCGCCGAACGCCTCGGCGGTGCCGTGGTGGTCAAGGCCCAGGTCAAGACCGGCGGCCGAGGCAAGGCAGGCGGGGTCAAGCTGGCGAGCACCCCTGCCGAGGCGCAGGCTCGCGCCGAGGACATCTTGGGCATGGACATCAAGGGCCACCAGGTGCACCGGGTCCTGGTCGCGGCGGCCTCAGACATCGCAACCGAGTACTACGTCTCGTTCCTGCTCGACCGGTCCAACCGCACCTACCTGGCGATGGCGTCCGTCGAGGGCGGGATGGAGATCGAGCAGCTGGCCGTCGAACGACCCGACGCGCTGGCCAAGGTGCGGGTCGACGCCCTGGTCGGCGTGGACGCCGCGAAGGCCGCGCAGATCGCTGACGCGGCAGGGTTCGGCCCGGACGTCCGCGACCAGGTGGTGGCCATCCTGCAGAAGCTGTGGACAGTGTTCACGGTCGAGGACGCGACCTTGGTGGAGGTCAACCCCCTGGTCAAGACCCCGGACGGCATGGTGGTCGCACTGGACGGAAAGGTGACCCTCGACGAGAACGCAGGCTTCCGCCACGCCGGCCACGCAGACCTGGTCGACCGGGACGCCACGGACCCGCTGGAGCGGCGGGCCAAGGACAAGGACCTCAACTACGTCAAGCTGCACGGGGCCGTGGGCATCATCGGCAACGGCGCCGGACTGGTGATGAGCACCTTGGACGTCGTGGCGTACGCGGGCGAGGAGTTCGGCGGGGTCAGGCCGGCGAACTTCCTGGACATCGGCGGCGGGGCCTCGGCCCAGGTCATGGCCGACGGGCTTGAGATCATCTTGTCCGACACCGAGGTCAAGGCCGTGTTCGTCAACGTCTTCGGTGGCATCACCGCGTGCGACGCGGTGGCCAACGGCATCGTTCAGGCGCTGGAGCTGCTCGCCGTCCGGGGCGAGCCACTGACAAAACCTCTGGTGGTACGCCTGGACGGCAACAACGCCGACGAGGGCCGGCGGATCCTGCTCGCGGCGGCCCACGAGCTGGTGGAGCTCGTCGACACGATGGACGGCGCTGCCCGCCGGGTGGCCGAGCTCGCCGCGGCGAACTAGGGAGCGGGAACAGCGACGATGGCGATCTTCCTCACCGCGGACTCGCGGATCCTGGTCCAGGGCATCACCGGCTCGGAGGGGACCAAGCACACCCGCCGGATGGTGGCTTCGGGCGCGAACATCGTGGCCGGCGTGACACCGGGCAAGGGCGGAGTCCAGGTCGACGCCGGTGGGGGAGTCGGCGTGCCGGTCTTCGGTTCCGTCGCCGAGGCCGTGGCCGCCACGGCCGCTGACGTGTCGGTCGTCTTCGTGCCGCCCCGTTTCGCCAAGGCCGCCGTCCTGGAGACGATCGACGCGGGCGTCGGCCTGTGTGTGGTCATCACCGAGGGGATCCCGGTTCGCGACACCGCCGAGTTCTTCCAGTACGCGGTGGACGCCGGCACGACTCGCCTGATCGGCCCGAACTGTCCGGGGCTGATCAGTCCCGGGCAGTCCAACGCCGGCATCATCCCCGGCACGATCTCCGGGTCCGGTCGGGTGGGGCTGGTGTCGAAGTCAGGCACGCTGACTTACCAGATGATGTACGAGCTTCGTGACCTGGGCTTCTCGACGGCCGTCGGAATCGGTGGTGACCCGGTCATCGGGACCACGCACATCGACTGTCTTGCCGCCTTCGAGAAGGACGACCAGACCGATGCCATCGTGATGATCGGCGAGATCGGCGGCGACGCCGAAGAGCGCGCCGCCGCCTACATCGGCCAGAGCGTGACCAAGCCGGTCGTCGGCTATGTGGCCGGCTTCACCGCGCCGGAGGGGAAGACGATGGGCCATGCCGGGGCGATCGTCTCGGGGTCTTCCGGCACCGCGCTGGCCAAGCAGGAGGCGTTGGAGTCCGTGGGGGTGCGGGTCGGCAAGACCCCCTCGGAGACCGCCCGCCTGCTGCGTGAGGTCGTCGCATCCCTCTGACCCCCGGTCGGCACTGACCCCCCCGGTCGGCACTGACCCCCGGCTGGCACTGCGCCGGCGTCCCGACCGCGGCGCGGGGTCACGCTCGCGGGTGACCACGCGAGCGACCCCGCTCAACGCATCGGTGGGCGCCCGGCGCGGCTCCCCGCCCAGCCCTGCCCGGTTTGCGATGATGCGTGACGTGACCGTCCAGCTCGCCCGAGCGGCCCGACGACCGGGCACGATCCGGGACGGCCCCGCGGTGGTCCTGCGCTCCCCGTTCGCATCCGGTGCGGTGGCGGCGGTGTGGGCGGCGGGACTGGGCCTGGTCATCGTGTGCGTCCCGGTCGCGCTCGCGTGGCTGCTCGCCCCGCACGGTCCCGGCCGCGGGATCGACGCCACGGCGGGGGTCTCGGTCTGGGACGCGCTCCACGTAGGCGTGCTGGCGTGGCTGGCGGCGCAGCACTCCGCCTTGCACACTTCAGCCGGCACGTTGACCTTGCTGCCGCTGGGGCTGCTGGCCGTGCCCGTGTTCGCCCTCTACCGCTGCGGGCGGTGGGCGGGCCGGGTGTCCGTGGACGCCCTGCCCGCGGCGCTGGCGGCCACCGGCTCTTTGACGGGCACGTACGCGATCGCCACAGCGGTCGTCTCGTCGCTGGCCAGCGACTCCACGCTCGGGGTTGCGACGGCGCCGGTCGCGGCCGCCTCGGTCCTGCTCGGTGTCCTGGCCGGTGGTGCCGGGGTGCTGACCGGGGGCCGGATGTGGGCGCAGCTTGCCGGGCGGGCCCCGGAGTCGATTCCGCATGTGGTGCGCGGGGCAGTGGCCGGCCTGGCCGTGCTGCTCGGCGGGGGCGCCCTGGCCGTGGCCGCCGCCCTGGTCGCGCACTTCGCCCGCGTGCTCGCCCTGACCCGGTCCCTGCAGGCAGGGGCTCCGGGCGGGGCCGCCCTGATGGTGCTCGGGGCCGTGTTCGTGCCCACCGCCGTCGTCTGGGCGGCCGCGTACGCGGTCGGGCCAGGTTTCGGGGTGGGCATCGGGACGGTGGTCGCGCCCGCCGGGGTAGCGCTGGGGCCGGTGCCGGCGTTCCCGCTGCTCGGGGTGCTGCCGGGCGCCGGGAAGGCGCCGGGGGTGTCGCTGCTGGTTCTTGCCGTCCCCGTGATGGCCGGTGCCCTCATCGGGGTCATGGCCGCTCGCCGGCCGGCGCGCACGCCCGGGCGGACAGTTGCCGAGGCCAGCGCGTCCGGGGCGGTGGCGGGGCTGGCCCTGGGGGTGCTGGCCTGGCTGTCGGCGGGATCTTTGGGGGCGGTCCGGATGTCGCAGATCGGCCCCAACCCCCTGGCGGTCGCAGCTGTGGCAGCCCTCGAGCTTGCGGTGGTCGCCGCCGCGGTGGCCTGGGAGGCCGACCGTCACGCTGCCTTGTTCGCGCAGGCGGCCACCGCACTTCGAACGACAGCCGCTAAGGTTCGGCACCGTGGTCGTACCCCCTCGGCGCCTCGTCGTGCTGGTCTCTGGCGCCGGCACCAATCTGGCGGCGCTTCTCGAGGCGGCCGCTGACCCGGCGTTCGGTGCGCGTGTGGTCGCAGTGGGGGCCGACCGGCATGGCATCGCGGCGCTGGACCGGGCCCGGTCGGCTGCGGTCCCGACGTTCGTGCTCAGCACAGCCGACCACGCGGGACGGGCCGGCTGGGACGCCGCCCTGGCGGCGCAGGTCGCCGGGCACCGGCCGGACCTGATCGTGCTGGCCGGGTTCATGAGACTTCTCGGACCGGCGTTCCTGGCCCGGTTCGACGGCATGTGCGTCAACACCCACCCGGCGCTGTCCCCGGCGTTTCCCGGGATGCACGGCCCTCGCGACGCACTGGCCTACGGGGTCAAGGTGTCCGGCTGCACTCTCTTCCTGGTCGACTCCGGAGTCGACACGGGTCCGATCATCGCCCAGGCGGCGGTGGAGGTCCTCGACGACGACGACGAGGTGACCCTGCACGAGCGGATCAAGTCGGTCGAGCGCCGGATGCTTGTGGACTCAGTGGGCCGGATGGCCCGCGAAGGCTGGTCGGTCAGCGGCAGGAAGGTCACCATCGGATGAGCAGCGAGCCGGACGAGACGATCACAGCGAGCCAGACCGAAGTCAGAGGGGTACGTCGGGCCCTGGTCAGCGTGTACGACAAGTCGGGTCTGGTCGAGCTGGCCCGCGGCTTGCATGCCGCGGGCGTGGAGATCGTGTCCACTGGCTCGACGGCCGCGACCATCGCCGCGTCGGGGGTTCCGGTGACCCAGGTCTCGGAGCTGACCGGGTTCCCCGAGTGCCTGGACGGCCGGGTCAAGACCCTTCACCCGCGCGTGCACGCGGGAGTGCTCGCCGACCTGCGCAAGCCTGAGCACCAGGCGCAGCTGGCCGAGCTGGGCATCGAACCCTTCGAGCTGGTCGTGGTCAACCTGTACCCGTTCGCCGCGACCGTGGCCAGCGGCGCGACGCCACAGGAGTGTGTCGAGCAGATCGACATCGGCGGGCCGACCATGGTGCGGGCCGCCGCCAAGAACCACCCGAGCGTGGCCGTCGTGGTGTCCCCGGACCGGTACGGCGACGTGCTCGCCGCAGTCGCCGGTGGCGGGTTCACCCTGTCCCAGCGGCGCCTGCTGGCGGTCGACGCCTTCCGGCACACCGCGGCCTACGACATCGCCGTCGCGTCCTGGATGGGCTCGGTCTTGGCCCCGGACCCGACCGGCGAGGTCTTTCCGGCCTGGGTCGGCGCCTCCTGGGACCGCCGCTCGGTCCTGCGCTACGGGGAGAACCCCCACCAGCGGGGGGCCATCTACGCGGCGGGCCACGCTGCGCCGGGTCTGGCCCAGGCAGAACAGCTGCACGGCCGGGAGATGTCCTACAACAACTACGTGGACGGCGACGCTGCCCGGCGCGCGGCCTACGACTTCACCGAGCCCACCGTGGCGATCATCAAGCACGCCAACCCGTGCGGAATCGCCAGCGGGCCGGACATCGCTGCCGCCTACGCCAAGGCCTTCGAGTGCGACCCCGTCTCCGCGTACGGGGGCGTCGTGGCCACCAACCGACCCGTGACCCGGGCGATGGCGGAGGCGATCGGCGAGGTCTTCACCGAGGTGGTAGTCGCACCCGCATTCGACGACGGCGCGCTGGAGCTGCTGACCCGCCGGAAGAACGTCCGCCTGCTGCGCTGCGCGGGGCCGCACCCCGGTCGGGCGGTCGAGTGGCGAGCGGTCAGCGGCGGCCTGCTCATGCAGTCGGTCGATGTCGTGGAGGAGGACGGGGACGAACCGCCGGGGTGGACGCTGGTGGCCGGGGAGCCGGTCGACGGCGCGACCCTGGCTGACCTGGAGTTCGCCTGGCGGGCGTGCCGGTCGGTGAAGTCGAACGCGATCGTCCTGGCCAAGGACACAGCGACGGTGGGGGTCGGCATGGGCCAGGTCAACCGGGTGGACGCGGCGCGCCTGGCCGTGGAGCGTGCCGGGCCGGAGCGAGCTGCCGGGTCGGTCGCCGCATCCGACGCCTTCTTCCCGTTCCCGGACGGGCCGGAGGTCCTGATGCGGGCCGGGGTCGGTGCGATCGTGCAACCTGGCGGCTCGGTGCGCGACGACGAAGTCATCGCGGCGGCCACCTCGGCCGGGGTGAGCATGTACGTCACTGGCGTGCGGCATTTCTTCCACTGAGGACGGTCACCAGCTGGCGCAGCTCAACATCGCCCGCCTGCTCGCCCCGCTGGACTCCCCGCAGCTGGCGACGTTCGTGTCCCGGCTGGCCGAGGTCAACGCCATCGCGGACCGCGCCGAGGGTTTCGTGTGGCGGCTCCAGGACGACTCCGGCACCGCGACCGCACTGCGCCCCTGGGGCGCGGATGTCATCGTCAACATGAGCGTCTGGGAGAGTGTCGAGTCGCTGCGCCGGTATGTCTTCAGCAGCGAGCACCTGAGCCTGCTGCGCGCGCGTCGGGACTGGTTCGCCCCACCGAAGTCGGCGCACATGGTCCTGTGGTGGGTGCGCACCGGCCAGCGCCCGACCTTGGCACAGGGCCGACGACGGCTGGACCTGCTCGAAGCCCAGGGCCCCGGCCCGCAGGCGTTCACCTTCAGGCGGCCGTTCGGCCCTGCGCCAGGCGGCCGTGGCTAGACTCGGCGCCGGCCTTGGAGGTCATGGCGCGATGGCGCAGGATGAGTCGGGCGGTGCGCCCGGGCCGCGCGGGCTGCTCAGCCGGGAGTGGGCTTTCCTGGTCGTGTGCGCGGGGGTCTGTCTGGGGCTGTGGGTGGTGGTCGGGCTCGGCCGGTTCCGCCGGGGCGCCCTGCTCATCGCCGCGTCGATGATCCTGGGCGCCTGGCTGCGCGCGCTGCTGCCCGGCGCACGGTGCGGGCTCCTACGGGTGCGTGGGCGGGGTTTCGACGTTGCCACCATGCTGGCGCTGGGGATCGCCCTGGTAGTCGTGGCGCTGGCGGTGCCCCCGCCCGCGTAGCCGCCGGCCGGTGTCCAGTACCGTGACCCCGGATGTCTTGATGCCGAGATAAGAGGTGCAGGTCATGGCAGGACGCAGTGGCAAAGTCACCGTTGTAGGGGCGGGGTTCTACGGGTCCACGACCGCTCAACGACTGGCCGAGTACGACCTTTTCGACACGGTCGTGCTCACCGACATCGTCGAGGGCAAGCCCGAAGGCCTTGCGCTGGACCTGAACCAGTCCCGGCCCATCGAGGGCTTCGAGACCACGGTGGTCGGTGCCACCACCACCGCCGACGGGGCCGGGTACGAGGCCACTGCGGGCTCTGACATCGTGGTGATCACCGCGGGCCTGCCCCGCAAGCCGGGCATGAGCCGGATGGACCTGATCGAGACCAACGCGCGCATCGTCCGCGGTGTGGCGGAGAACATCGCCGCACACTCCCCGCAGGCCGTGATCATCGTGGTCTCCAACCCGCTCGACGAGATGACGGCCCTGACCCAGCTCGCGTCGGGGTTCCCCAAGCATCGCGTGCTCGGCCAGGCGGGCATGCTCGACACCGCCCGCTTCACCTACTTCGTGGCTGAAGCGCTGGCTGTGGAGGTGGGCACGGTCCGCACGCTCACCCTCGGCTCGCACGGCGACACCATGGTGCCGGTGCCCTCGCGGTGCACTGTCGGTGGCGTCCCGCTCGCGGACCTGCTGCCGGCGCAGAAGATCGCCGAGCTCGTCACCAGGACGCGCAACGGCGGGGCGGAGGTCGTTGCCCTGCTCAAGACCGGGTCGGCGTACTACGCGCCGTCGGCGGCCGCGGCCAGGATGGCCCGGGCGGTGGCGGTGGACTCCGGCGCGGTGATGCCGGTCTGCGCGTGGGTCGACGGTGAGTACGGGATCGCCGGGGTCTACCTCGGGGTCGAAGCCGAGATCGGTGCCGGCGGGGTGCGCGCAGTGGTGCAGACCGCCCTGACCGAGTCCGAGCTCGCCGGCCTGCGCGAAGCGGCCGAGGCCGTCCGTGCCAAGCAGGCCGACATCCAGTCCCTCTAGCCCAGTCCCGGAGCCCGCACATGAGCAAGATCACGGTCGAGGGTGTCGTCGTCGAGCTCGACGGGGACGAGATGACCCGGATCATCTGGCACTTCATCAAGGACCAGCTGATCCTTCCCTACCTGGATGTCGAGCTCGACTACTACGACCTGGGGATCGAGCACCGCGACGCCACCGACGACCAGGTGACCATCGACGCCGCGCACGCCATCGCGCGCCACGGAGTCGGCGTCAAGTGCGCCACGATCACCCCCGACGAGGCGCGCGTCGCGGAGTTCGGCCTGAAGAAGATGTGGAGGTCGCCCAACGGGACGCTCCGCAACATCCTGGGCGGGGTGATCTTCCGCGAGCCCATCATCATCAGCAACATCCCCCGCCTGGTTCCCGGCTGGACCAAGCCGATCGTGATCGGCCGGCACGCGTTCGGCGACCAGTACCGCGCGACCGACCTGAAGATCCCCGGCGAGGGCAGGCTCACGCTCACATTCACACCGAAGGACGGCGCGGACCCCGTCGAGCTGAACGTGTTCGACTTCCCGAGCTCGGGCGTCGCCATGGCCATGTACAACCTCGACGACTCGATACGCGACTTCGCGCGCGCCTCGATGCGCTACGGGCTCTCTCGCGGCTACCCGGTGTACCTGTCGACCAAGAACACCATCCTCAAGGCCTATGACGGCCAGTTCAAGGACCTGTTCGCCGAGGTCTTCCAGGCGGAGTTCAAGGGCGAGTTCGAGGCCGCCGGCATCACCTACGAGCACCGCCTCATCGACGACATGGTCGCAGCGGCGATGAAGTGGGAGGGCGGCTACGTCTGGGCGTGCAAGAACTACGACGGGGATGTCCAGTCGGACACGGTCGCGCAGGGCTTCGGCTCGCTGGGCCTGATGACCTCGGTGCTGATGACCCCCGACGGGCGGACCGTCGAGGCCGAGGCCGCGCACGGGACGGTGACCCGGCACTACCGTCAGCATCAGGCCGGGCAGCCCACGTCGACCAACCCCATCGCGTCGATCTTCGCGTGGACGCAGGGCCTGGCGCACCGGGGCGTCCTGGACGGCACCCCGGCGGTCACGGCGTTCGCCCAGACACTCGAACGGGTCTGCGTCCAGACGGTGGAGAGCGGGAAGATGACCAAGGACCTCGCCAGCCTGGTCGGCCCGTCGCAGGCGTGGCTCACCACCGAGGAGTTCCTCGGCGCCATCCGGGAGAACCTGGTGGCAGCCAGCGGTTAGCCTGCCCTGCATGACCCTGTCCGTCTTGCGGGTCGCTGCAGATGCTCGCCGGCGGGGCCGAACCCTTGGTCCTGGGCTGGCCGATCGGCCAGCCGGCGGGCGCCCGCCTCGCGTCGCGAGGTCAGCACCGGGCGGGGAGCCGGCGCCGCCGCTGCTGCTCGCCGCCGACGCGGCCGGCACTAGACAGGCGGGGGCTCGGTCGTGGCGCCGTCTGCGGAATGGCCTGCCTCCCAGCGCAGGAGCCCGACGTCCGCGACCACCTCGAGGTGTTTGCGCATGGCTCGTCGCGCAGCCGACGGATCCTGCTGACGGATCGCCTCCGCGATGCGCTTGTGGGCCGCCAGGGATCGCGGGGGGCGCCCCGGCTCGCTCAACGAGCTCAGCCGGGTCTCGCCGATCGCCGATGCCAGAGCCGCCATCAGCTGACTGAGCAGCGGACTGTTTGCCGCCGAGGTGACGGCGGCGTGGAAAGCCTCGTCTCCGGCCATGCCCAGACCGCCGCTGGCGACGTCGGCTGCCATGGCCCGCAGAGCCTCGTCGATCGCGGTCATGCCGGCTTCGCTGCGCCGCACGGCCGCCAGTGCGGCGAGCTGGGTCTCCAGCGCTTCTCGGGCCTCCAGAACTGCCGGCAGCCGATGGCGGCGTGCCATCAGCTCGACGAAGCGTGTCGGGTCGTCGGGGCGGGCCCGCAGGTAGATGCCATCGCCGTGGCGTACCTCGAGGACCCCTTGAACCTCCAGGGCGACCGTGGCCTGACGAACCGAGGCACGGCTCACGTGAAGGGCCAGCGCCAGGTCCCGCTCCGAGGGCAGGCGGTCACCGACGACGAGATCCTTGAGCTCGATGAAAGACAAGAGCTGCTGAATCAGCTGCTCATAGAGCCGCCGGCGCTCCGGCGACTGAAGCCCGAGCGCCGCGAGCGACGGGCCCTGCGTCGATCCTGGCACCTGCGTCCTCCCACCGTTGCATCGGCGTCCCTGGGCCGGGCTCCGGACACCGGTGTCACGAAACGGTCTCGCCCATTGACACGAATCGTGGCCAACTCTAGCGTGCGGGCCAGTGGACTAGCCACTGAACCATCAGCTCACGCTCTGGGAGCCGGATGAACACGTTTCTCCTGACCGTCGGACTCGGCCTGTCGACTGCGGCCATCCTCGCCCTGTCCGCGGTTGCCTTCACCCTGGAGTACGCGGTCAGCAACGTGGCGAACCTGGCACACGGGGAGATGCTGACCATCGGCGCGTACGCGGCCTATGTCGGCGCGCGGATCTCGAACAACAACCTGGTCGTCGCCACGCTCATGGCGGTCGCGGTCGGTGCCGCCACGGGATGGCTGCTCAACTTCGCCCTCATCGAGCGCTTCCGAGGCCAGCACGTCATATCGACATTTATCGCCACGCTCGGCGCTTCCCTGATCTTGCAGAACGTTCTGGTCATGGGGTTCGGCGCTGCGAACGTGTCCTACTCGTTCGCGCAGGGCTCGCTGCACCACGTCGGTCCGTTCCTGTGGACCACGTCGGACCTGGCGGTCATCGCCTCAGCGCTGATCATGGCCGGTCTGATCTACCTGCTCCTGCAGCGAACCAAGATGGGCAAGGCCCTGCGGGCGGTGTCGCAGAACCGCGAACTTGCCCAGGTCAGCGGGATCCCCGCACGTCGGGTGGTCGCCCAGACCTGGGTCCTGGCCGGCGGGATCGCCGGTTTCGCGGGATTCGTGCTCGCCGAGACCATCGGCACGTTCAGCCCGACTCTGGGCAACAGCTTCCTGCTGCTGACCATCGCCGCCACCGTCGCTGGAGGTCTGGGCAGGCCCTACGCCACACTCGGCGGGGCCCTGGTCGTCGGGGTCATCCTCCAGGTGGCAGGCGCCTACACCAGCGCGGCCTACGAGCTGGTGTTCGCGTTCCTGGTCCTGGTCGTCCTGCTCATCTTCCTGCCCAACGGAATCTTCGTCCGCGGCGGCGCGAAGGCGGTGCGGGTCTGATGGCCTACTGGGTCACGATCCTCACCGAGTGCTGCATCTTCGGGATCCTCGCTCTCGGCCTGAACATGGTCTGGGGGTGGTCCGGCGACTTCGACCTGGCCTTCTACGGGTACATGGCGCTGGGGACCTACACCACGATGGTGGTCACCATCGGCAAGCCGCTGCCCCCGGTGGAGTACGTCCTTGGTTGGCAGATCCCGTTCCTGGCCGCGATCCCGGTCGCCATGGTGGTCGTGGTGGCGTTCGCGGCGATCATCGGCGCGATAGCCCTGCGCAACCTGCGGGAGATCTACTTCGCGATCACCACGCTCGGGGCGATCAGCGCCCTGTACCTGGTGGTGCAGAACTACACCCCGTTGTTCAACGGTTTCAACGGCCTTTTCGGACTGGTTAATCCGGGCGCGGACCTGCTGCACCTGGACTACCACTCCTACCGCAACTTCCTGCTCGGCTTCTGCGCCGCGATCTTGCTGGTGGTTTACCTGTTCGCCCAGCGGGTGTCCACCAGTCCGTTCGGCCGGATGTTGCGGGCAGTACGCGACGACGAGCGGGCCGCCGCGGTCTACGGCCGAAACATCTTCTGGGCGAAGTACCGCGCCTACCTCATGGGAGCGTCCCTTGCCGGTCTGGCCGGGGCACTGTTTGCCGTCTACCTCGGGGCCTTCAACCCCTCCGCCTGGGCGCCGCAGGAGATCCTGGTGCTCTACGCGGCCATCCTCGTGGGAGGCCGAGGCAACCCTCGCGGGGTGGTGCTGGGCGTCTTCGCCGTCTACATCGGCTTCGTTGAATTGACCAGGTACCTGCCCACCATCGACTCCCGACCCGAGTTCGCGCCCGCATTTCGGCAGATCCTGATTGGCCTGCTGATCATCTTGATGCTTCGGTTCCGGCCCCAGGGGATCCTTCCCGACCGACCACGGCTCGACCCGGACGGGCCGGTGAGGCGAGGTGGTCCCATCGTCGCGATGCTGCGCCGACGGACCGACCCACGTGCGGTCCGCCACGGCTCCCAGGCGCCGACGCCCAGCGGCGACCCGGCCTTCGGGCAGGCGACCGGGGCCTCCCCCGACGCGCCGGCCGGCACCGGTGCGCTGCGCCCGGGCACCAGTGAGGCCGCAGGATGACCGCGCAGCCGTTGCTGGTCATTTCCGACCTTCACAAGCAGTTCGGTGGAGTCGCTGCGGTCGACGGTGCCTCCATGGTCGTCCCTGAGGGAGCCATCGTCGGCCTGATCGGCCCGAACGGGGCGGGCAAGAGCAGCGTGATCGACCTGGTCTCGGGGTTCACCCGCGCCGACCGGGGAAGCGTGCTGTTCGACGGTGTCGAGCTGCTGGGCAGACGTCCGGACGAGATCTCGCGGATGGGCCTGGTCCGCACGTTCCAGTCGCCACGGGAGTGGGGCTCGCTCACAGTCATGGACAACGTCCTGCTCGGCGGTTGTCGATGGGCGCGCGAGTCGATCCGGCGCACGATCACCTCCGCGGGCCGGCTGCGGCGCGAAGAGCACGCCGACCGGGAGACCGTTCGCGACATCCTGGACCGGTTCGGCCTCACGGCCGTGAAGGACGTCCCCGCCGGCCGATTGTCCGGAGGGCAGAAGCGGCTTCTGGAGTTCGCCCGCATAGCGGCGGCCTCCCCGCGGCTGGTGATCCTCGACGAACCGATGGGCGGGGTGAACCCCGTCCTGGGAGAACGCATCGGCAGCGCCATCCTCGACTTCGCGCATCGAGGCAGCACGGTGGTCGTGGTGGAGCACAACCTGCCGTTCATCGAGCACACATGCGGGGTCGTCGTCGTCATGGATCTCGGTGCGGTCATCGCCGAAGGCCCCTTCTCGTCACTGCGCCAGGACGCACGAGTCGTGGATGCCTACCTGGGCTCGGAGGACCCCCATGTCTGAGCCACAGGCGCCATCGAGCACGGCCGAGCCATCGTCGACCGGCATCGTCTTGGAGGCCCGGTCGATAACCGCGGGGTACGGCGGCGCCCCGGTGATCGACGACGTCAGCATCCGGGTTCCAGCTGGCAAGATCACTGCCATCGTCGGACCCAACGGCGCCGGCAAGTCGACACTGCTGAAGGTGCTGGCGGGGGTCCTCAAGCCGTCGTCGGGCCAGATCACGGTGAACGGGCTGGTAGTCAAGAACCTGGCGCCGGAGAAGCTGGTTCGCCTGGGGCTGGCCTATGTGCCGCAAGTGGCGAACATCTTTCCCGAGCTCACCATCCGTGAGAACTTGGAGATGGGTGGCTACTGCCGCTCCGGCGGCGTCGCGGAGCGGATTGGCGAGCTCTTCGTCCTCTTCCCCGACCTGGCCGCGTCCCAGCGGCGCCGCGCGGGGTCCCTCAGCGGCGGCCAGCGCAGCATGCTGGCGATGGCCCGGGGACTGATGCTCGACCCGGTGGTCATGCTGCTGGACGAGCCGAGCGCGGGACTGTCCCCGGTCTTCCAGGCCATGCTCTGGCAGCAGATCCAGATGGTGGCCGCCACCGGGGTCGGAATCTGCGTCGTGGAGCAGAACACCAGACGCACCCTTCGCCATGCGGACTGGGGTTACGTCCTGGTTCTTGGCAAGAACCGCCTGGACGGGCCGGCTGCCCAACTGCGCAACGACGAGGAGGTCGTGAACCTCTACATCGGCAAGCTGAACTGACGGTGCCCTGCTGTCCCGGCGGAGCACCGCACCACCGATCCCAGTACCAGCGACGAGCCCGAGGAGAACCGTGAACGTTCGAAGGCGAACGCCAACCATCGCCAGCCTGGCTGCCCTCGCAGTCGTGTTGGCCGCATGTTCTTCCAGCAGTGGATCCGGCTCGGCCAGCGCAGGCCCTGCCGCGGCCTCCACCTACGGTGTGCTGTCCTGCTTCACCGGGCGGCTCGCGAGCCTTGGACAAGCGATGATCCAGGGTTCCCAGGTTGCCCAGAAGGCGATCGACGACGCCGGAGGCATCAACGGCCACCCCCTGACGCTGGTCCAGGGTGACACCGGCTGTGACGTCGCTGAGGGTGTCACCGCCCTCAACCAGATGTTGACCAAGAACGTCACGGTGGTGATCGGACCAGAGACGCAGGAGATCAACGGAGTCGAGCCGATCCTGCAGGCCAACAAGATCGTGGACGAGTTCCAGGGCGGCGACACCTCGCGCGACCACCAGACGGACCCGTTCTTGTTCCGCGACAGCCCGTCGGACTCACAGCTCGGTGTCGCCATGGCGCTGTACGCCCACAACAAGGGGTACCGCAACGCCGCGTTGCTGTTCTACTCCGACGCAGCCGCCCAGACGATCGTCAAGCCCGTCACTGACACCTTCAAGAAGCTCGGCGGAACGATCGCCACCACGGTGACGATCACCCCTGGCCAGACCTCTTACCTGTCGCAGGTTCAACAGGTCATCAACGCGCATCCGGACGTCATATTCACCCAGACGGACGCCCCCACGGCGGCGGTGGTCTTCAAGGACTTCAACCAGCTCAACGGGCTGAGCACTCCCTTCGTCGGGACCGACGTCACCAGCGGCAGCGACTACCTCAAGGCCATCACCTACCCGGTGGCCCACGCCCACCTCACGTCGGTCTACGGAACATCGGTAACCGGGCAGGCCAACGACGCATTCATCGCGGTGTTCAACGCGATGTTCCCGGCGGACAAGGCCGCCGGTCCCCTCGCCAACGCGAACTACGCCTACGACGCGGTGATCTCCGCGGCGCTCGCCCAGGACTACGCGAAGTCCACCGACGGCACCACCGTGGCGGCGGACATGACCAAGGTCACCAACCCGTCCGGGACAGCCTGCTACACGTACGCGAGCTGTCTGACCCTGCTGAAGGCCGGAACGAAGATCAACTACGAGGGAGCCAGCGGCAGCATCGACTACAACCAGTACAACAACGTCTTCGGTCCTTACGGAGCGTTCCAGGCCGATGCGGTGACCGGCGTCGAGACGCAGGTCCAGGTGATGTCGGCAGCCGATCTGGCGACGGCCACTCCCTGAGGTGCGTGCGGAGCCGGGCGGTCCCACGCGCCCGGCTCCGCACGGTCAACAGTCGACGACAACCAGACGGGCTAATGGTGATGACGGCAGGAACGTCCGCGGACGAGGCACCGGCGGCCTCAGGTCCGCTGCGAGGGGTTCGCGTCCTGGACATGTCACGTGTCCTGGCAGGGCCGTACGCCGCGATGCTCCTGGCGGACCTCGGCGCGGTCGTGGTCAAGGTGGAGCGCCCGGGCGTCGGGGACGACACGCGCATGTGGGGACCACCGTTCGTCAGTGGTTCCGGCGCACCGGAGAGCACCTACTTCCTGTCGATTAACCGTGGGAAGTACAGCGTCGAGCTCGACCTGAAGGACGCGGGCGACCGCCCTTTCCTGACCGGGCTGCTGCGCTGGGCGGACGTCCTCATCGAGAACTTCCGGCCGGGCGTGATGGACCGCCTGGGCCTGGGGGACGGGGCGCTGGCCGAGCTGAACCCGCGTCTGGTCAGGCTGTCTATCAGCGGTTTCGGGGACTCCGGCGCCGGTCGCGATCGAGTCGGCTACGACCAGATCGTCCAGGCGGAGGGGGGGCTGATGAGCCTGACCGGGGACGAGGGCGCCGTACCGACCAAGGTGGGCGTGCCGATCGCCGACCTGGCCGCCGGCCTCTTCGGGGTGATCGGCATCCTGGCGGCCCTCGTAGAGCGAGGCACTCTCGGGACGGGGCAACGCGTCTCGACATCTCTGCTCGCCGGGCAGATCGGCCTGCACACTTTTCAGGCCACCCGGTTCCTGGTGGCGGGGCAGACCCCCGGACCGTCCGGCCAGCATCACCCGACTGTGGCCCCCTACGGCACGTTCTTCGCCTCCGACGGCCCGATCGTCCTGGCCATCGGGAACAACGCGATCTGGAACCGGTTCGCCCCGCTGGTCGGCCTGGACCCCGACGACACCCGGTTCGCCAGCAACGCCGACAGAGTGGCGAACCGCGCCCAGCTTCACGACCTTGTGGCCTCGGCCCTTGCCGTCCGCCCCATATCGCAGTGGCTGGCCACGTGCACCGAGCTCGGGATCCCGGCCGGTCAGGTCAAGGACCTCGCGGAGGTCTACGCCGATCCGTCCATACGCGAGCAAGGACTCGTGTGGAGCGTGCAGCACGCAACGCTCGGCACGGTCGAGCTACCGGGAAACCCGTTGCAGTTCAGCCGGAGCGCCGTCGGCCCCTGCCTGCCGCCGCCGGTTCTCGGGCAGCACACCGAACACGTCCGGGCCTGGGTCCGGGACAGCGCCGTCGGCGACCCCCAGCCTGCCGCGCACCCGATCGGCGCGCATGACTGAGACGGGCGCCGACCGCGTCTTCGATCCCGGCAGCATCTTCAGGTTCGGCGAGGAGATCCTGTCCGGCGACCCCATCGGCTGGCCCGGCTACCGCGAGCAGATCGCGCGCGCTCGGGCGGCCACGGGCCTTAGCCAGGCGGTCTCGGTAGGGACCGCCCGGGTGGGCGGAACGCAGTGCGTCTTCGTCCTGTTCGACTTCGCATTTGCCGGTGGATCCCTGGGCCAGGCCGAGGGTCGCCGGATCTCCTTGGCCTTCGAGCACGCGGTTCGCAACCGGCTTCCGGTACTCAGCATCGTCGCGTCCGGCGGGGCGCGGATGCAGGAAGGAACAGCGGCGCTGACCCAGATGCAGCGCATCGCTGCGTGCGTCGCCGACGCCCGGAGCGCCGGGATACCCCAGATCGCCGTCGCCAGTGACCCCACGACCGGCGGCGTCTGGGCTTCGCTGGTGTCCGCCGCCGATGTGATCGTCGCCATGCCCGGCGCCGCGGTCAGCTTCGCCGGGCGCCGAACGCTGGTGGAGGGCGCAAACGGTGCTGGCGAGGAGTTCCACAGCGAAGGCAAGTGGGAGCACGGGTTCGTGGACTTGATCAGCGAGGAGCCCGCCCTCGCCTCAGATCTGGCTCGCCTGCTGATCCTTCTCTCGCCGCAGACCCGAGGAAACGGCGTCGTGCCCGCGCTGCTGCCGAACCGGCCGGTGGTCACTGATGGCGTCACCGACGGCGCGGCGCGGACCCGGGGCGGGCCCGGCTCGGGCTGGGACCAGGTACGCCGAGCCAGGGCACCGGGCCGTCCTCACGCGCACAGATATCTCGCCGAGTACTTCGACTCGATCTTCGAGATACGAGGCGACCGCAGCGGCGGGGTTGACGAGGGCATCCGATGCGGGTTCGGCCGTCGCGGTCAGCGCACTGTCGCATTCGTCGCCCAGACCGGTGTGCCGACCACGCCGGCAGGCTTCCGCACCGCTGCTCGACTGCTGGCCCTTGCTGAGCGGTTCGGGCTCGCGGTCTTGACCCTGGTCGACACGCCGGGGGCAATGGCTGGAGCGGCCGCAGAGGCCGAGGGCGTGGGCACCGCGATCGCGGAGCTGTTGGTGGCTGTCGCTCAGGCCACTGTTCCCATCACGTCGGTGGTCATCGGGGAAGGAGGCTCCGGTGGCGCTGTGGCCCTGCTGGCTCCCGGCCGCACGTGGATGGCCCCAGACAGTTTCCTGGCCGTGACGGCCCCCGAGCTCGCGGCAGCCATCCTCAAGCGGTCACCGCAGGACGTGCCCGAGATAAGCGATCTGCTGCGGCTGGCCCCCGAGGACCAGCAGAACCTCGGTGTGGCCAGGACGCTGCCCGCGCGCCGGACCCGCCGCACGGAAGCGTCCTGACCGGATCAGATGACCGACCGGCGCGCGTCCAGACTGGTTCAGCACGCAACGGGCCCGCCAGGACCACCGCGAGCGCGTTGGGGGGCTGGACGTCGTGATGTGGGCAGCACGACCGCGTCAGGCCCCGGCCGAGTGGGCTCGTGGCCTGTTGGGCTGGCCCGGGCACATCACCGGCCATGCCACGTGCGCGTCCTCACACCGGCCCTCAACGACCCCGAGCACCAATCACCGATCACTGCAACCATCGATGGCCCCCATGACCCCCCTAGACCCACACAGGGCCGAGGAGTCACTCAATGCGGATGCGTCGGGGTGATCCATGACGCGAAGATCAATTCGTGGCGGGAGAGGAGGGGTCTCGCGCCCTCGACCAGTCCGACAGGTCGGAGACGCGCTTGCGGCTTCGTTCTTTGACGACGTCTTCGAGTCCCGTCCCGACGAGCCGATGCAGGTTCTTGTCGAGTCGGCCAGACGGATGCTCGGTGTCGTTCAGCGTTCGTAGACCTCGCGGCGGTGTGCCAATCGGAGCACGAGGACGATCAGACGGTCGTCCTCGACTGTGTACACGATCCGGTAGTCGCCGACGCGCGCTCGCCAACGGCGCTGTTCACCGCCGCGGAGCAACTTGACGCTAGGGGGCCGGGGGTCGATGGCGAGTAGTTCGATCGCGCCGATGACGCGTAGTCGTGTGTTCGTCTCGATCTTGGCGATGGACTTCGCCGCCGAGGTCGAGATCTCGACCTCGGCGGTCATGCCAGCCCGAGGTCGGCCTTGACCTTGGCCCACGGAATCGTCGGGGCTCCGGCCATGATCTCGGCCATGACCGCGTCGGCGGCGGCGAGATCCTCGGCGTCCTCGCCGGCGCCCTGGCGGCCCTTTCCAGAGGCACGCTCGGTGTGGTAAAACGATCAAAACGAGCGAACGCTCGAATCGATCGGAGTCAGTCATGGCAGGCAGCGCGGCGACGGTGGAGGACCGGACCTACCTCCCTGAGGGACAAACCGGGCAGGTCGTGGACTTCCTTGCGGCTTTGACCGCCCGGGCGGGCCGCGTGGCGCAGGCGCCGCCGCGTCTCGTGGCCGCCGACGGCACTTCCGTGGAGCTTCCCCCGCAGGTTCACGAGGTCCTGCTCCAGGTCGCGACTGCGATGGAAGCGGGGCTCGCTGTCACCGTCGCCCCCCATCATCTGACCCTGTCGACCCAAGAGGCCGCAGACCTTCTCGGGGTGGCCCGCACGACCCTGGTCCGCCTCCTGGAGACCGGGGCGATCCCATTCGACAAGCCGAGCCGGCACAGAAAGGTCAAGCTCGTGGATCTGCTCGACTACCGCGAACGCCAGCGCAGTCAGGCTGAGCAGGCGCTCGCCGACATGGTGGCGGACACCGAGCGACTCGGGCTGTACGACGAGAGCCCCGAAGACGTTCGGGAGGCGCTCAAGGCCGCCAGGGCTGAACGAGCGAGCCGCTGAGCCGTGGCCTTCAGCGCCTTCCTGGATACCTGTGTGCTCGTCCCTAGCCGCGGTCGCGACGTCCTGCTCAAGGTCGCAGTTGGCGGGGTCTACCGGCCCCTGTGGAGTTCGGTAGTTCTCGACGAGCTAGCGCGCACACTTCGCACTCTTGGCGAACGGCGAGGCGCCGCTCCGGACGAGACGGATGCGTACGTCGGACGCCTCGTGCGCCAGATGACCCAATCGTTCCCCGACGCGCTGGTAGAGGGGTGGGAGCAGATCGAGTGCAGCATCGAGCTGCCCGACCTCAATGATCGCCACATCGTCTCCGCGGCTTTGATCGGGCGGGCCGACGTGATCGTCACCGACAACACGAGGGACTTCCCGAGGGAGCAACTGCCGTCACCGCTCTTCACCCAGACTCTCGACGAGTTCCTGCTCGACTCGGACTCGCTCGACCTGCACCCAGCCGCTGTCATCTCAGCTGTCGTCAGAGTTGCGGAGCGCATGGGTCGCAACGGTCCGCGGCTGACACCGAAGGATGTCGCAGACTTCCTCACCGCAACCGCTGCCCCGACCTTCGGTGCCGCGGCGAGGCGGCTTCTCGCTTAGCCAAGGCAGGACCTCGTCCTTGCGATGCTGAGGCATGGCGCACATTCCCGACTTGGTGAGCTACGACTACTACCCAGGGGGCCCCGAGGCGCTCGCGATCGGGTGGCTCGACGCGAGCCAGGCATTCGCGACCGGGATCTGCCCACGCGATGTTCGAGACCGACTCGACGAGCTGAGCCGAGAACCGGTCCGGCTGATGCGCGGCTACCACTACTGCCAATTCTGTTGGGACACGGCGCCTCGGCCGACGCACCTGAAGCCGGATCTGCGGCTCATGGAGGAGCCACACGTCGCGCGGGGCAACGGTGAAATCTGGATCACCGCTCCCGATGGGACGAACTACGTTGCGCCCGCGCTGGTCGTTCACTACCTCGATGAGCATGGGTACCTGCCGCCCCTAGCCTTCATCGCGGCGGTGCGTGAGGGCAGTGCGACCAGCCTTTCCGGCGAGGGGTAACCGCCTTTGAACCAACGGACGGGGCACGGCGCTGTGGTTTTGGCGCTGACGCAGGGCGGCTGGGTCTGACTCGGTCCGCGCCTGGTCCGCAAGAAGGTCAGCCAAGGCCCCACGACATCAACGATCCTCAACGCATCCCCGCAGGTCAGCCCCTTCCGGTGGTCACCAACGGACACTCAGGGACTTGGGGGAGGGCTTCCGCTTCAACGACTCGACGCACACCGACACGGCCTTGGTGAGCTGCTCGTTCGCCGGTTGCTCGTTCTTCGACGCGACGTTCAGCCGGTGCAAGCTGGTGGGTTCGCGGTTCGACCGCTGCAGCTTCGACCTGCTCAAGGTCCGCGGCGGAGACTGGTCCTGCGTCGGGCTCGCCGGCGCGGACCTTCGCCATGCCCGCCTGGCCGCCTCACGGATGCGCGAGGCCGACCTGAACGCTGCCCATTGCCGCGGAGCCTCGATGCAGCACCTGGACCTGGGCGGGGCCTGGCTCACCGGTGTGGACCTGTCCGGCGCTGACCTGCGAGGATCCGAGATGCGTGCTGTCGACCCCTGGACTGTGAAGCTGACCGGCGCGATCATCGACTACGGTCAGGCCGCCACGATCGCGGCAGGACTCGGCCTGGACATCCGTCCAGAGCTGGACCACCCGTAGCCAGGCCCGCGAAGGGCCGGGCGTGATGGGAGTAGTGATGTTGAGGGACAGCAACGCGTTCAGCGGGTTCAGCGTGGATGACATCGACGCCGCGCGCGCGTTCTACTCCGACACGCTGGGACTGGACGTCACGCTGGCCAACGAGATGTTGACCTTGCACCTGGCCGGTGGTCGCGACACCATCGTCTACCCCAAGGTGGACCACGTTCCGGCCACCTTCACGATCTTGAACTTCCCGGTTTCCGACATCGAGGCGGCCGTCGACGACCTCGACGCCCGTGGCGTGGCGATCCAGCACTACGACTACACCGACCAGCGGGGGATCAACCGACGCGGTGGCCCGCTCATCGCCTGGTTCAAGGACCCGGCGGGCAACGTCTTGTCCGTCCTCGAGCAGCCCTAACCGGCCCCGGCCAGACCTCGCCGGCCCGCGCGACCGGTGGCGTCGCCGAGCGCCCCGCCGCGCGCGGCTCGGCAGGGCGGTCCCTGGCGGGTGGGCTTGGCGCACCGGCCGCGACCCGTACTCTGATCGCCATGCTCGGTTGCCGCCGGTGGTCCTGGCCGTGAGCGGTACCTGGGCCAAGATCGCCCTGGTCTTCATGTTCATCCTGGTCGGGGGCGTGTTCGCGGCCACCGAGATGGCCCTGGTTTCTTTGCGTGAGAGCCAGGTCAAGGCGCTGGCTGCGCAGGGCCGGCGCGGCGTTCGGGTTGCGGCCGTGGTCGCGAACCCCAGCCGCTTCCTGGCTGCCCTGCAGATCGGGGTCACGCTGGCCGGGTTCTTGTCCGCCGCCTTCGGGGCAGCGACGTTGTCCGGCCGGTTCACACCCGTGCTGGTGAGTTGGGGGGTTCCCAAGGGGGCGGCCGACGCCGTTGCGCTGATCAGCATCACGCTGGTCATCTCATACTTCTCCCTCGTCCTCGGCGAGCTCGCGCCCAAGCGCATGGCGCTGCAGCGCGCTGAAGGCCTGGCCCTGCTGGCCGCACCGTTAGTCGACCGGTTCGCCAGTCTGGTCAGCCCGGTGGTCTGGCTGCTGTCTCGCTCCAGCGACTTCGTGGTGCGCCTGCTGGGTGGGGACCCGATGGCCGGGAAGGAGCGGATCAGCAACGAGGAGCTGCGCGCCCTGGTCACCGACCACGAGTCCTTCGGGCACGAGGAGCGCGAGCTCATCGAGCAGATCTTCTCCGCGGGTGACCGCCAGCTGCGCGAGGTGATGATCCCCCGGACCGAGGTGGACTTCCTGGACGCGTCGATGCCGGTGGTCAAAGCGGTCCGGGTGGTCGCCGACCTGCCGCACAGCCGCTACCCGGTGGTCCGGGGCAGCGCCGACGAGGTGGCGGGGTTTGTCCACGTGCGCGACCTGTTCGGCCCGGCCGCCCGGGTGGGCGGGGCGCGGGTCGGGGACCTGGTCCGTCAGGTGGTTCAGATGCCGGGGACCAAACGGGTCCTGCCGGCGTTGTCGGAGCTGCGCCGGGAGGGGATGCAGCTGGCAATCGTCGTGGACGAGTACGGCGGCACTGCCGGGATCGTCACCTTGGAGGACATCGTCGAGGAGCTGGTTGGGGACATCCGCGACGAGTACGACGCGCAGGCTCAGTCCTCGCGCCGTCTCGGTGGCGGCGACCTGGAGGTCGAGGGGCTGCTGAACCTCGACGACTTCGCCGACGAGGCCGGCTTCGCACTTCCCGAGGGTCCGTACGAGACCGTCGCCGGCTTCGTCCTGGCCGCGCTCGGACACATTCCCGCGGTGGGTGAGAGCGTCGAGATCGCCGGTCACCGCATCGCCGTGAGTGAGAAGGACGGACGCCGGGTCTCCCGGCTCAGGGTGGCAAGTCTGGCCCCGCCTGACGACCAGGGCACCCTCGGTTTGCCACAATGACGGCCATGCCCGCAGCGTCCACCCGCCCTCGTGTGTTCTCCGGCATGCAACCCACCGCAGACTCCCTCCACCTCGGCAACTACCTGGGGGCGCTGGTCGCCTGGGCCGAGCTGCAGGCCAGCCACGACTGCGTGTTCTGTGTGGTGGACCTGCACGCGATCACTGCCGGCCACGACCCGGCGGTGCTGCGGAACCGGACGCGGACGACGGCGGCGCAGTTCCTGGCCGGTGGGATCGACGTCGACCGCAGCACCCTGTTCGTGCAGAGCCATCTGCCTCAGCACGCGCAGCTTGCCTGGGTGCTGGGCTGCATCACCGGCTTCGGCGAGGCCAGCCGCATGACCCAGTTCAAGGACAAGTCGCAGCGTGAGGGAGCGGCGGCGGCTTCTGTCGGCCTGTTCACCTACCCCGTTCTGCAGGCCGCTGACATCCTGCTGTACCGCGCCGACCAGGTCCCGGTCGGGGAGGACCAGCGCCAGCACGTCGAGCTCTCCCGCGACCTCGCCCAGCGCTTCAACCAGCGCTTCGGGGACACCTTCGTGGTACCCGAGCCCTACATCGTGCGGACCCGGGCGAAGATCTTGGACCTGGCCCAGCCGGACAAGCAGATGAGCAAGAGCATCGGCGGCGCCGGTGTGCTCTGGCTGCTCGACGACCCTGCGGTGAATGTCAAGAAGATTCGCTCGGCCGTCACTGACGGCGAGCGGGAGATCCGGTATGACCCGGTCGCCAAGCCAGGTGTGTCGAACCTGCTCACGATCTTGTCGGCCCTCGCGGGGGACTCGCTGGAAGATCTTGAGCGAAAGTTCGCCGGCTCTGGCTACGGTGAGCTGAAGGCCGCGGTCGGCGACGCGTTCGCGGCCTTCGCGGCCCCGTTCCGCGAGCGGGTGCTGGGCTACCTGGCCGACCCGGCTAGCCTGGACAAGGCCTTGGGGACCGGGGCGGACAAGGCTCGCGTGATCGCCGAGCAGACCCTGGCCGTCGCATACGACCGGGTCGGATTCCTGCCGGCCGCCCGGTGACCGAGACTCCAGGCCGCGTCCCCGGACCCGTGGTGGGAGCCGGCGAAGCCAGCGTCATCGAACACCGAGCCGCCGACATCGGGCCTGCCGAACACGGCACCACCGAACACGGCACCACCGAACACGGCACCACTAGGGACCGGCCCCCTGGGCACCGGACCACCGACGATCTGTCCTCCAGGCGGTCCGGGCGGGCCCGGGTCATCGGGGTGGCGGTGGCGATCCCCGAGCCCCAGGCGTCGTACTTGCAGGGCCTGCGCGAGCGTTACGGCGACCCGCTGGCCCGCTCGATCCCGACCCACGTCACCCTGCTCCCCCCGACGACCGTCGACGACTCCCTCATCGGGGAGATCGACGCACATCTGGCCGCCGTGGCCGCGGCCACCGGTCCGTTCCGGTTGGAGCTGGCGGGCTCGGGGACCTTCCGCCCCGTGTCGCCGGTGGTCTTCGTGGTGATCGTCGATGGCGTGCTGGGGTGCCAGCGGCTGGAGAACGGGGTTCGCTCAGGGGTCTTGTGGCGGCCGCTGGACTTCAGCTACCACCCGCACGTCACCGTCGCGCACGACCTGCCCGAAGAGACCCTGGACGAAGCGGCCAAGGACCTCGCGGGCTACTCGGCGTCCATCGACGTCACGCGGTTCACGCGCTACGAGCACTCCGGCGGGGTCTGGGTGCCCCGGCAAGACTTCGTCCTGGACGGGGCCCGCTCCGCGACTCCGGCCAGGTCCGGCTGAGCCGGGTGCCTCCCCCTGCGATGCACGTGATCGGCCGGGTCCGCGCCCGCCTCGCCAGAGTCCAAGACCGCAGCCTGTTGGCCGACCATGGCGTGCGGGCCGTTGACCGCTTCCTGGCAGTGCAGGGCGCCCTGCTCGCGGCGGCGGTCAGCTACTACGGCTTCCTGGCTCTCTTCCCGTTGGTCGCCGTGGCGTTCGGGGTCACCTCGGTGCTGTCCCAGGTCGCGCCGTCGGTGCAGGACAGCCTGCGTCGCCAGCTCGCCGCGGCACTTCCCACTGTGGACATTGATGGCCTGGCGCGGGCCGGCATCACCGTCGGGATCCTCGGGCTGGTGGTCCTCGCCTACGCGGGAGTGAAGTGGATCAGCTCCCTGCGCCGTTCGGTGAGCCTGCTGTGGGAGGTCGAGCCGCGCACGTTCGGTTATCTGCGCGGCATGGTCCGAGACATCCTGGCGCTGACTGTGCTCGGGGGCTGCCTGCTCGCCTCCGCGGCGTTGTCACTGGGCGCCGAGGTGGCCAGCGACAACGTCGGCGGCTGGATCGGGCTGGCGGCGGACACGCACGTCGCAGTCGTCAGCGTGCTGGTCCTGGCAGCCTCGCTGATCGCCAACTTCCTCGTCGGCTGGGTGCTGTTCCGTACGCTGCCCAACAACGCGACCAGCGAGCGCTCGCACCTGGAGTCGGCCGCCATCTTCAGCGTCGGCTTCCAGCTTCTGGTTCAGCTGCTCGGCTGGGTGCTGGAGCGCGCCGCGCACAGCCTGGTCTACGGCACGTTCGCAGCCACCGTGGGCGTGCTGATCTGGGTCGCCTACGTCTCGCGGCTGATCCTGGCGGTCGCGGCTTGGGCTGCGACGGCCAGCCAGGTGCGACACGATGGCGTGTCCGCGACCGGCTCGGGAGGGACCCTGTGATGGCGTTGGCGACCAAGGCGCCAGAAGAGCGGCGCCGCCGCATCCTGACAGCGGCCGTCGAGGTGCTGCGTGATCGCGGGTACAGCGGCACGCGGGTGATCGACATCGCCAGGTCCGCGGGCACGTCCTCGGGCCTGGTGCTTTATCACTTCAAGTCGCTGGAAGGGGTGTTGGCGCAGGCGTTGACCACGGTCGAGGACGAGTTCTACGCCGACCTCGAAGCCGACCTCCAGGCCACCTTCGGGCCCGTGCAGCGGCTGCGGCTGATGGCCCAGCGGGCCGCCGGCAACGGCCCGGCGGTGGGCGACTGGCGGCTCTGGCTGGAGATCTGGGTCCGCGCCCTTCGTGACGAGGGTGCTCGTGCGACCCGGGAGGCCCTGGACCGCCGGTGGCGGGCCGCGCTTCGCGACGTTATCGACGAGGGGACCTCCAGTGGGGAGTTTCGCCCGGTCGACCCCGGGGCCTCGACCGTCCGACTGGCTTCGCTGATGGACGGACTGGCGATCCAGCTCGCTCTCAGTGACCCGGACATGACCCCGGACCGGATGACCGAGCTGTGGCTGGGCTCAGCCTCCCTGGAGCTGCGTCTGGAGCTCCAGGCAGGCTGAACGGCTGGTCAGGCCCCGCCTGCCCTGGTACCGTGGCAACTATCCTGAACACCCGTTCAGGATAGTTGCACGCACGAGAGACCTCATCCGGGAGTGATCAGCGATGGGCCCCACCGGCCCCAGCACCGACATGGCGACGCTGCAGCGGCAGGTAACCAGCCACCTGCTGCTGAACTTCACCGACATGTCCGAGTTCGACCGGTCCGATGTTCGGGTGTTCGTCCGCGGAGACCGCTGCCACGTGGTGGACGCGCATGGTCGCCGAGCGATCGACGGGATCTCCGGGCTGTTCTGCACCAACCTGGGGCACGGCTTCGGCGCGGAGATCGGTGCGGCCGCCCAGAGCCAGCTGGCGCGCCTGGCCTTCACCCCCTCCTGGTACGTCACCCACCCCGCTGCCGCTGCTCTGGCCGAGCGGCTGGCGGAGCTGGCCAGCCCCCTGGGACTGAGCCGGGTCTTCTTGACCAGCGGTGGCGGCGAGGCCAACGAGGCAGCCTGGAAGCTGGCCCGCCAGTGGCATGCGGCCAACGGCCAGCCGCAGCGTCGCAAGGCGATCTCGCGACGGCTGGCCTACCACGGCACCTCCTTGGGGGCCTTGTCGTTCACTGGCCTGCCCTACGCGCGGCACCCGTTCGAGCCGCTGCCGATCCCGACCGCGTTCGTGAGCAACACCAACGCCTACCGTCACCCGCTGGGCAACGACGAGGCGGCCTTCACCGCCGCGCTTCTCGCCGAGGTCGAGGAGACGATCCAGTGGGAAGGCCCTGACCAGGTCGCGATCCTGATCGCCGAGCCGGTCCAGAACTCGGGGGGCTCGTTCACCCCCCCCGCGGGGTACTGGAAGGGCCTTCGGGCCCTGTGCGACAAGTACGGCATCCTGCTGGTCGCCGACGAGGTCATCACCGGGTTCGGTCGGGTGGGAGAGTGGTTCGGCTCGCTGCGCTTCGACGGCCGCCCGGACATGCTCACCTTCGCCAAGGGCGTCACGGGGGGCCACGCGCCGCTCGGTGGCGTCCTGGTCTCGGAGCGGGTGGCTGCCCCGTTCGTCAGTGGTGACGCGGTCTTCACCCACGGCCTGACCTTCGGGGGCCATCCGCTCACCACGTCGGTCGCGCTGGCGGCCCTGGACATCTACGAGCGGGAGGACGTGCTCGGCAACGTCCGGGCGAACGAACCCTTCCTTCGCGCCGGACTCGACGAGCTGCGCCGGGTCCCCATCGTCGGCGACGTCCGCGGGGCCGGCTACTTCTGGTCGGTGGAGCTGGTCAAGGACCGCGGCACGAAGCAGACCTGGGAAGAGGACGAGGCGAACTGGCTGCTGCGCGACATCCTGACCGCGCAGATGGTCGAGCGCGGCCTGCTGTGCCGGCTCGACGACCGCGGCGATCCGGTGATCCAGCTGTCCCCGCCGCTGGTCGCCGACCGAGTTCTCCTGGACTCGATGGTCAGCATCGTCGGAGCCGCTCTCGAGGCGGCGTGGGTGGGCTGGCAGAGCCGGGCCGGGCACGCCGCCTGACGGCCGGCCGGGCGGACTCGCCGGACGCCCTGCGAAGGCGGGGGGGAGAGCGCCGTCGCTGCGCGAGGCGATACGCGACGCCGAACCGCTGCTGGGTTTCACCTCCTCCGGCGCAGGCGGGGGGCGGCCCCGTGCCGGCAGAACAGGCAGCCACCTGCCTGCAGCGGACGGCGCAGAACCCATCGGTACAGTGCACGAATGAGCGATGGGCGGGTATCTGAGTCGGGTCTGCCGATCCGGCCCGTGTACACGGCGGCGGACCTCGACGGGTGGGACCCGGCCACGCGGCTCGGTGAGCCGGGTGGGTACCCGTTCACCCGAGGCGTCTACCCCTCCATGTACACCGGGCGGCCGTGGACGATGCGCCAGTATGCCGGGTTCGGCACCGCGGTGGAGTCCAACCGGCGCTACCGCCAGCTGCTCGCCGCCGGCCAGACCGGGCTGTCCGTGGCCTTCGACCTGCCGACCCAGATGGGTTATGACTCCGACCACCCGCTGGCAGCCGGAGAGGTCGGGAAGGTGGGCGTGGCGATCGACTCGATCGACGACATGCGCGTCCTGTTCGACCAGATCCCGCTCGACCGGGTCTCGACGTCGATGACCATCAACGCCCCGGCGGCCATCTTGCTTCTGCTCTACCAGCTCGTCGCCGCTGAACAGGGCGTCGAACCCGGTCAGCTGACCGGCACCATCCAGAACGACGTGCTCAAGGAGTACATCGCCCGCGGTACCTACATCTACCCGCCACGGCCGTCCCTGCGGCTGATCACCGACATCTTCTCGTACTGCCGCGAGGTCATCCCGAAATGGAACACGATCTCGATCTCGGGCTACCACATGGCCGAGGCGGGTGCCACGCCCGCCCAGGAGATCGCGTTCACACTGGCCGATGGCATCGAGTATGTCCGGGCGGCGGTGGCCAGCGGCCAGCACGTCGACGAGTTCGCCCCTCGGCTGGCCTTCTTCTTCGTCGCCAGGACCACGCTGCTCGAAGAGGTGGCCAAGTTCCGTGCCGCCCGCCGGATCTGGGCCCAGGTGATGCGCGAGGAGTTCGGCGCGCAGAACCCCAAGTCGATGATGCTGCGCTTCCACACCCAGACCGCAGGGGTGCAGCTCACCGCCCAGCAGCCGGAGGTCAACATGGTCCGGGTCACCGTCCAGGCCCTGGCCGCTGTCCTGGGCGGGACCCAGTCCCTGCACACCAACTCCTTCGACGAGGCCATCGCCTTGCCGACTGAGAAGGCTGCCCGCCTGGCGCTTCGCACACAGCAGGTGCTGGCCTTCGAGACCGACGTCACCGCAACTGTCGACCCGTTCGCGGGGTCGTACGTCGTGGAGTCGCTGACCGACGGCGTCGAGGCAGCCGCCCGCGACCTGATGGCCCGCGTCGAAGAGCTTGGCGGAGCCGTCGCCGGAATCGAGGCCGGGTTCCAGAAGGGCGAGATCGAGCGGTCCGCCTATGCGATCACCCAGCAGATCGACGAAGGGTCACGAGTGGTCGTAGGCCTGAACCGCTTCGCCGTCGAGACCGAGGAGCACTACGAGCCGCTGCGCGTCGACCCGGCCATCGGGGCGGAGCAGGCCCAGCGACTGGCGACCCTTCGGGCCGAGCGTGACTCGGCGGCGGTGACCATAGCGCTGGACGCGGTGTCAGAGGCAGCCGCCGGCACCGCGAACGTCCTCGACCCGATGCGCGGGGCGCTGGCCGCGCGGGCGACCGTGGGAGAAGTCAGCGACGCCCTGCGCAAGGTCTGGGGGACCTATGTCCCCGCCGACGCGTTCTAGTCCTGTCCCGCCGTTCCCGGTGCACGCCGCCCGTTCGGCCCGGGCAGCCATCTCGACCGGCACGGCGACCCGTCGGTGCCCGTTGTGAGTGCGGTCCCGGGGGCAGCGCTAACCTGCCCGGATGCCGGCTGACCCTTCGCTCGCCATCGCGCCGCCGTCCGATCCCCCGGTGCTGCCTGAGAGTCTGCGTGAGGCGGTAGGCCGAGCCGCGGCGTCTGTCCACGGCGATCTGGTCGCCCTGCGCCGCGAGCTGCACGCCTACCCGGAGCTGGCGTGGGGGGAGTACCGCTCCACCGAGGCTGTTCGCACCCGGCTGGTCGACGCGGGACTGAGCCCGCGGGTCCTGCCACGCGGCACCGGCCTGTCCTGCGACATCGGCGCGGGCGCCGGCCGGGTCGCCCTGCGCGCAGACCTGGACGGGCTCGGGGTGGCGGACGAGAAGGACGTTCCCTACGCCTCGACCGTCCCCGGGCACTGCCACGCCTGCGGTCACGACGTCCACACGGCCGTGGTCGTCGGCGCCGGGCTGGTCCTGGCCGGGCTCGAGCAGGCCGGGATCCTGTCCGGCCCGGTCCGCCTGCTCTTCCAGCCGGCCGAGGAGGTCACCCCCGGCGGTGCCCTCGAGGTCGTCGCGGCGGGGGAGCTCCAGGGGGTCCGGCGGATCTTCACGGTCCACTGCGACCCGCAGATCCCGGTCGGTCAGGTCGGCCTGCGCGTGGGGGCCATCACCGGGTCCGCCGACCACGTGCGCGTCCGGCTGGTCGGTCGTGGCGGGCATACCGCACGTCCGCACCGCACGGAGGACCTGGTGTACGCGCTGGGCAAGGTGGTCACCGAGGTCCCCGCTGTGCTGTCGCGCCGCATCGACCCCCGGGTCGGGCTGACCCTGGTCTGGGGCCGGGTGGTCGCCGGCGCCGCTGCCAACGTGATCCCCCGCAACGGAGAGGTCGAGGGCACGGTGCGCATGCTCGACGCAGATGCGTGGGAGCTGGCCCCGTCGGCGGTCGGCGAGGCTGTGCGCGCGGTGGTGGCGCCCTACGGTGTCGAGGTGGAGGTGGACTACACCCGCGGGGTCCCGCCGGTGGTCAACGACGCGGAGGCGGTGGCTTGCCTGGCCGCCTCCGCCACGGCCTTCGGCGGCCCGTCGGCTGTCGTGCAGGCCCAGCAGAGTCTCGGCGCCGAGGACTTCGCCTGGTACCTGCCCCACGCGCCGGGAGCGCTGGCCAGGCTGGGGGTGCGAAGGGTGGGCGACACGGCCAGCCATGACCTGCACCAGGGCAGCTTCGACGTTGACGAGGAAGCCATCGCCGTGGGGGTCAGGTTGCTGGTCGGCGCCGCGCTGCTCTCTGTTTGATAACGGTATGCCCGCCAGTCCGCTCAGGCGGTAATGGTTCGCTCGCGGCAGATATACGCTGCCCGGATCCGTGATCGGAAGGACGCTCGTTGCAACCGAGGAGGATCCTGGTGAACAAGCAGATGAGGGCGGCCGCAGCGCTCAGCGTGGCCGCACTTGCGTTGGCGGCGTGCGGTTCGAAGAGCACTCCCGCGGCGAGCAGCTCGACGTCGAGCAGCTCCTCGTCCAGCCCGACGGCGTCGGCAGCCAGCTACAACGCGTGCATGGTGCTGGACACCGGCGGCGTTGACGACCGGTCCTTCAACCAGTCCTCCTGGCAGGGCATGACCGACGCCCATACCGCCAACCCGAACATCCAGGTCAGCTATGTCGCGTCGAACTCCCAGAACGACTACACCCCGAACCTGACGGCCGAGCACACCAAGGGCTGCGCGACGATCATCGCGGTCGGCGGGCTCATGGGCGACGCCGTGAAGGCGGCCGCTGCCGCCAACGCCTCCCAGCAGTATGCCGAGGTCGACGCTGCCTCCAGCGGACCGAACGTCTACGGCATCCAGTTCAACACTGCCCAGGGCGGCTTCCTCGGCGGCTACCTCGCCGCGGGAATGAGCAAGACGGGCACAGTCGCGACATACGGCGGCCTGAACATCCCGCCGGTCACCATCTACATGGACGGCTTCTGGGAGGGCGTCCAGTACTACAACAAGGTCAAGAGCACCCATGTCAAGGTGCTGGGCTGGGACGAGACCAACCAGAAGGGTGGGACCTTCGCGGCCAGCTTCACCGACCAGGGCAAGGGTCGCTCCATCACCCAGACGTTCATCTCCGCCGGCGCCGACGTCATCTTCCCGGTCGCCGGTGGCACCGGGCTTGGCAGCGGAGCTGCGGCCCTGGCCTCCGGGGGCAAGGTCTCGGTCCTGTGGGTGGACACCGACGGGTGTGTCAGCGCGCCGCAGTACTGCACCGTCTTCCTGTCCAGCGTGGTCAAGGGCCTGGCATCGGCCGTCACGAAGTACGTGACGACGGCGGCCGCCGGGACGGCACTGGGCGGCCAGAACTTCATCGGCACCTTGACCAACCAGGGCACCGGCCTGGCGCCCTACCACGACTTCGCGAGCACGGTCCCGGCCGCGCTGCAGGCCGAGATCACCCAGGTGGGGGCCGACATCGTCAGCGGCAAGATCGCGATCACCTCGCCGAGCCAGCCGAAGTAGCGCCCCCGGGCTGGTGACGCTGAGGGGGAGGGTCTTGGACCCTCCCCCTCAGCGTGCCGACTGGCCATACGATCCCCCTCGGAGGTCAGCGTGAAGCTGGAGCTGCGGGGCATCACCAAGAGGTTCGGCGCCCTGGTCGCCAACGACCAGATCGACCTGACGGTCGAGCCAGGGGAGATCCACGCCCTGCTGGGAGAGAACGGTGCCGGCAAGTCCACCTTGATGAATGTCCTGTACGGGATGTACGAGCCCGACGACGGCGAGATCCTCATCGACGGTGCCGCGGTCAGCTTCGCCGGTCCGGGAGACGCGATCGCGGCCGGCATCGGGATGGTGCACCAGCACTTCATGCTCGTTCCGGTCTTCACGGTCGCCGAGAACGTGATGCTCGGGCGTGAAGACACCCGCCGGGGCCCGCTGGGCGTCCTGGACCGCAGGGGCGCGCGCCACAAGGTGGAGGCGGTCTCGGCCCGCTACGGGCTCTCCGTTCCTGCCGACGCCGTCGTGGAGGACCTGCCAGTGGGGGTGCAGCAGCGTGCCGAGATCATCAAGGCGCTGATGCGCGACGCCCGGATCCTGATCCTGGACGAGCCCACCGCCGTCCTGACGCCCCAGGAGACCGACGACCTGATCGCGGTGATCCGCAGGCTCCGAGACGGCGGGACGTCGGTGGTCTTCATCACCCACAAGCTGCGGGAGGTCCGGGCTCTGGCCGACACGGTCACGGTGATCCGGCGCGGTCGGGTCGTCGCCACGACGGCCCCCACGACCAGCGAGGCGGAGATGGCCTCGATGATGGTGGGCCGCCAGGTCCGCCTCAGCGTCGACAAGTCTGAGGCCCGGCCGGGCTCGGTCGTCCTGGCCGTCCAGGGCCTGACCCGGGTGTCGGCTGACGGCCTGCTGCAGCTGGACGACGTCTCGTTCAGCGTGCGCGGGGGGGAGATCTATGCGGTGGCCGGGGTTCAGGGCAACGGTCAGACCGAGCTGACCGAGTGTCTGCTCGGCCTGCAAGAGCCGACTGCCGGCACCGTCAGCGTCGACGGTACGGACGTCACCGAGATGGGCGTCGACGACCGCCTCGGGCTGGGCATCGGGTTCGTCCCCGAGGACCGGATGGTCGACGGCCTGGTCGGGGCCTTCACCGTGGCCGAGAACCTGGTTCTGGACCTCTACCGCAGGCAGCCGTTCGGGCACGGGGTCTCGGTCGACCTCGGCGCGGTGGGCCGCAACGCCGCCGAGCGGATCGAGGAGTTCGACATCCGCACGGAGTCGGCGCAGGCCCTGGCCAGCACCCTGTCCGGAGGCAACCAGCAGAAGGTCGTGCTGGCGCGCGAGCTCTCGCGCCCGCTGAAGGTTCTCATCGTGTCGCAACCGACCCGTGGGCTGGATGTCGGCTCGATGGAGTTCGTCCACCGCCGGCTGGTGGCCGAGCGCGACGCGGGAACTGCGGTCGTGCTGGTGTCCACCGAGCTGGACGAGGTGCTCGGGCTCGCCGACCGCATCGCGGTGATGTACCGGGGACGCATCGTCAGCGAGGTCGGCGCGCAGGCCACGGCCGAACAGATCGGCCTGCTGATGGCCGGCGCGGTCCCGGGCGGCTCCGGTTCCGCGGAGACCCCAGGTGCGGGGACCGGCGCCACGGGCGCGACCGTCCCAGAGTCGCCATGAGCGACACCTCGACGGCGGTGACGCCGGTTCCGCAGGTGCCCGAGCCGGCGGGGCGGGCCCGCGTTGGGCGCCTGCTGCGTTGGCTGCGCGCGGCGAACCCGGTGGTCCTGACGATGTACGCCTTCGTTCTGGCCCTGGTGGTCGGAGCGGTGCTGATCGCGGCGACCAACACGGCGACCATCCAGTCCGCCAAGTACTTCTTCCAGGCCCCCGGCGACACGTTCAGCGCCGCCTGGTCGGCGGTGTCCTCCGCCTACAGCGCGCTGTTCGAGGGCTCCATCGTCGACCCGGCGACGGTGTCGAGCGGGAACCTCAGCAAGATCCTCTACCCCATCTCCGAGACGCTGGTCAACGCCACGCCGCTGATCCTGGTCGGGCTGTCGGTCGGGCTCGCCTTCCGGGCCGGCCTGTTCAACATCGGCGGGCAGGGGCAGATCATCATCGGTGCCGTCTGCGCAGGCTACGTCGGGTTCGCCTGGCACCTGCCGGTCGTGGTGCACCTGATCGTCGCCCTGGCGGCGGGCACCGCCGGCGGTGCCCTGTGGGGTGGCCTCGCCGGGTGGCTGAAGGCCCGGACCGGGGCCCACGAGGTGATCACCACGATCATGCTCAACTACGTAGCGTTGAACCTGCTCGCATTCCTGCTCACCGCGTCGGGGTTCCAGCGGCCCGGCTCGAACCAGGCGGTGTCCAACATCGTCGACGGCAGCGCGCAGCTGCCGCGGCTGATGGGTGCATCCCTGCGTGTCCACGCCGGGCTGTTCGTCGCCGTCGCGGCGGCGGCCGGTATCGGCTGGCTGCTCAAGCGCAGCCAGCTCGGCTTCACCCTGCGGGCGGTCGGCGCCAACCAGAGCGCAGCGCGCACTGCCGGCATGGACGTCGAGCGCAGCTACATCACGGTCATGCTGATCGCGGGCGGGCTGGCCGGGCTGGCCGGGTGCAGCCAGATCTTGGGGACCAACACCGCGATCACGCAGGACATCGACGCCGGGATCGGCTTCAACGGCATCACGGTTGCCCTGCTCGGCCGGGCCAGGCCCTGGGGCACGGTCCTTGCGGGACTGCTCTTCGGGGCCCTGACGGCCGGCGGCACCGTCATGCAGGTCAACACGCACACGTCGATCGAGCTGGTGACCGTCCTTCAGGCTGTGATCGTCATCTTCATCGCCGCCCCTGCGCTGGTGAGCGCGATCTTCCGGGCCAAGGCCACCGGCGCCGGCGGTGGCCTCGGCCCGACGGTCGCGACCGGGTGGAACGGATGAGCGCCCCGGCGCAGGTGAGCACCGCGCTGACGGTGGTGGCGGTGCCCGTCTCGCGTCGGCACCGGTACGTCACGGGGACCGCCTTCGTCGTGGTCGGGCTCGCCTGCGCGCTGCTGCTCGGGTTCGGCTCGAAGGCAGGGGTCGATGCGACGTTCAAGGTGTCGGCCCCGGGGGGGTACTTCTCGATCCCGAACATCACACTGCCGGCCCGGGCCGTCGCGTTCGTCGTCGGCGGCGTCGTCGTCGTGCTGGGGGTGCTGCAGATCACCACCGGGCTGTCCCGGCGCGCCATGCGCTGGGCCTTGGTGTTCACCCTTGGCGGGGTGGTGTTTGCTTTCTTGTGCTGGGCGTCGACCGGCCAGCAGTCGACGATCGACGTCCTGGGCTTGCTGCAGCAGACGATCTTCCTTGCCGTGCCGCTGATCCTGGGCGCCCTCGGTGGCATCTTGTGCGAGCGGTCCGGCGTGGTCAACGTGGCCATCGAGGGCCAGATGCTGTCGGGCGCCTTCGCCGGCGCCCTGGTCGGGACGCTGTTCCACAACAACGCCATCGGCATCGTCGGGGCGATGGCCGCGGGCGGGCTCATCGGCGTCCTGCTGGCCGTGTTTGCCATCAAGTACCTCGTCAACCAGGTGATCTTGGGCGTGGTGCTGAACGTGTTCGCCCTCGGCCTGACGGGGTTTGTCTACGACGCGCTCATGGCGCCGGCCGCGGACACCTACAACAACCCGACACCGATGTCGGCGGTCGCCATCCCGGTGCTGAGCCGGATCCCGTTCTTCGGGCCGCTGCTGTTCGACCAGAACTGGATCGTCTATCTGACCTACATCCTCATCGTCGCGGTCCAGCTCGCGCTGTTCCGCACCCGGTGGGGGCTGCGCACCCGCGCCGTCGGCGAGCACCCAGAGGCCGCGGAGACGGTGGGGATCAGGGTCCGGGCGACCCGGTACCGCAATGTGATCACAGCGGGCTTCGTCGCCGGGCTCGCCGGTGCATACCTCACGCTGGGCACGGTGGGGGCCTTCTCCAAGAACATCTCCTCCGGGAAGGGGTTCATCGCCCTGGCAGCGGTCATCTTCGGGCGCTGGAGCCCGCTCGGGGCGTTGGGGGCTGCCCTGCTGTTCGGGTTCGCCGACGCGCTGCAGACCGTCCTGTCGTTCATCGGCACGCCGGTGGCCATCCCGTCGTCCTTCCTGGCGATGCTGCCCTATCTGGCGACGCTGTTCGCGGTTGCCGGCCTGGTGGGCCGTGTCCGGGCGCCGGCGGCCGACGGCGTCCCCTACGAAGGCCGCTAGTGGCCGTGTCCGGGACCCACATCGACTGGGCGGCGCTGCACACGGCGGCTGTCGCGGTCATGGGCAACGCCTACGCCCCGTACTCCCGGTTCAAGGTGGGAGTGGCCGCGCTGGTGGACGACGGGCGCACCGTGGTCGGCTGCAATGTGGAGAACGCGTCCTACGGCCTCGGGCTCTGCGCCGAGTGCGGCCTGGTCTCGGCCCTGCACGCCTCCGGTGGCGGGCGGCTGGTCGCCGTGGTGTGCGTCGACGGTGCCGGCCAGGTGCTGATGCCCTGCGGGCGCTGCCGCCAGCTCCTGTGGGAGAACGGCGGACCTGCCCTGCTTGTCCAGACGTCGGCGGGGGTCCGGCCTTTGACCGAGCTGCTTCCCGACGCCTTCGGCCCCGACGACCTGGTGCGCCGCGGCGGCGGCCCGTCGTGAGCGCAGCCGGCGCGGCAGCTGGGGGCGGTGGGAGCGTGCCGCCACGGCGCCACGAGCCCTTCTCGGCCGTCGACGTGGTCATCGCCAAGCGTGACCGTCACGAGCTGACCGACGACCAGATCGACTGGGTGGTCGCCGCCTACACCCGGGGGGTCGTGGCCGAAGAGCAGATGGCGGCGCTGGCCATGGCGATCCTGCTCAACGGGATGACCCTGCGCGAGACGTCCCGATGGACCGCGGCCATGATCGCCAGCGGCGAGCGCATGGACTTCTCCGGCCTTTCCAGGCCGACGGTGGACAAGCACTCCACCGGGGGGGTCGGGGACAAGATCACGCTGCCGCTGGCCCCACTGGTCGCTGCCTGCGGACTTGCCGTGCCCCAGCTGTCCGGCCGAGGGCTCGGGCACACCGGGGGAACCCTGGACAAGCTCGAGTCGATCCCTGGCTGGCGGGCCGAGGTCCCCCAGGAGCGGATGATGGAGATCCTCAGGCAGGTCGGCGCGGTGGTCTGCGCGGCCGGCGGGGATCTGGCCCCCGCCGACCGCAAGCTCTACGCCTTGCGAGACGTCACCGGGACGGTCGAGTCGATCCCGCTGATCGCCAGCTCGATCATGAGCAAGAAGATCGCCGAGGGCACCGGGGCGCTCGTGCTCGACGTCAAGGTCGGCTCCGGCGCGTTCATGAAGGACGTGGACGCCGCCGCCGAGCTGGCCCGAACCATGGTCGACCTCGGCGAGCAGGCGGGCGTGCGGACCACCGCCCTGCTCACCGCGATGGACACCCCGCTGGGCCTGACGGCCGGCAACGCGCTCGAAGTTGCCGAGTCCGTCGAGGTGCTGGCCGGCGGAGGTCCCGCCGATGTGGTCGACCTGACGCTGCTGCTGGCCCGCGAGATGCTTGCCGCGGCTGGCATGGACGGTGTGGACCCCGCCCAACGGCTGGCGGACGGGACGGCCATGGACACGTGGCGGGCGATGATCGGCGCGCAGGGAGGAGACCCGGCTGCGCCGCTGCCCCTGGCCCGCGAGTCCCATGTGGTCCTGGCACCGGCCTCTGGGCTGCTCAGCCGGCTGGACGCCTACGCCGTAGGCGTCGCTGCGTGGCGCCTCGGCGCCGGCAGGGCCCGCAAGGAGGATCCGGTGTCGGCGGGCGCAGGAGTGGTGCTGCACGCCAAGCCTGGCCAACAGGTGCGTCGGGGAGATCCCCTGCTCACGTTGTTCGCCGACGATGGCGACCGCTTCGCCACCGCGGTCGACGCCCTTGAGGGCGGGGTCGAGGTCGGTGGGAGCTTCGACCCGCTGCCACTGGTCCTCGGGCGGATCACGGCCTGAGGCCCAACGGCGCGGCAGCGCGCACGTCCCCGGCGCCACGTCGGCGCATGAGCGTGAGCCCGTGAGCCACGCAGCCTGTGCCCGACCGCCCCTGCCGGCGGATCGGGCTCAGGGTGCGGCGGCGGCCCGCTTGAACGGGTCGTTGGTGGGTGGCTGTGCAAGCTCGGCCCGGGGGCAGCTCTCCAGGGACAGGCCGACCCAGGACAGGGCGTCGTCGCAGAGTGCCTCCACGCTCCAGCCGAGGGTGAGGCCGTACGCCGAGACGGTGACTTTGTAGATCGTGATCTGGTGCCGGTTCGGTGAGTCGTACATGACCGCGATCGACCCGATCAGCTGGGCGCCGCCCCGGGCGCCGCCCAGGCCGTCCCAGGGCTGGTCGTACCGCTGCCAGAGGGAGGATGTCGCGTTCCAGATTCCCCCGCGCGCGACGTCGAGGCGTTCGAGCTCGGCGAGCACGCGTGAGGCGGTCCGCTGGTCGAGGACGGCCGCCGGGCGGATGATCCTGGTGTCGTCGCCAGGTACGGGTCGCATGTCGCTTTCATCGGCGGGTCAACGGGCCAGGTTGAGCGCGCTAGCCTCGCCGGCGTGGCCAACTTCGCGGACCTGGTCCGGCGCGCTCCCAAAGTCCTCCTGCACGACCACCTCGACGGGGGGCTGCGACCGGCGACGATCATCGACCTTGCCGCCGACCAGGGGTATGCCGCCCTGCCGTGTGACGATGCCGCCGAGCTGGCGCAGTGGTTCGTCCGCGAGGCTAGCTCGGGCTCGCTCGAACGGTACCTGGAGACCTTCGTGCACACCGTCGGGGTCATGCAGACCGCCCCCGCGCTGCACCGGGTGGCCAGCGAGTGCGCCCAGGACCTTGCCGCCGACGGGGTGGTCTACGCCGAGGTCCGCTTCGCCCCCGAGCTGCACGTCCAGGACGGCCTCGGGCTGGACGACGTGGTCAAGGCCGTCCAGCGCGGCTTTCGAGCCGGCGAGCAGGCGGCCGCTGCGGCCGGCCGGCCCATCCGGGTCGGCACCTTGCTGACTGCGATGCGGCATGCCGCCCGGTCCCGGGAGATCGCCGAGCTGGTCACCCGGTTCCGCGGCGAGGGCGTCGTCGGCTTCGACATCGCTGGTGCCGAGGCCGGGTTCCCGCCCACCCGCCACCTGGACGCCTTCGAGTACCTGCGCCGCGAGAACGAGCACTTCACCATCCACGCAGGCGAAGGTTTCGGGCTCCCGTCCATCTGGGAGGCCCTGCAGTGGTGCGGAGCCGACCGGCTAGGTCACGGCGTGCGGATCATCGACGACGTGCACGTCGGTCCGGACGGCCACCCGCGGCTGGGCCCCCTGGCCGCCTACGTCCGCGACAAGCGGATCCCGCTGGAGATGTGTCCGTCGTCGAACTTGCAGACCGGCGCCGCCGCATCGATCGGCGAGCACCCGATAGGCCTGCTGACAGAGCTGAAGTTCCGGGTGACGGTGAACACCGACAACCGGCTGATGAGCGGCACCTCGATGTCCCGCGAGATGGCCCTGCTGTGCGAGGCGTTCGGGTACGGGGGCAAGGAGATGCTCTGGTTCACGGTGAACGCGATGAAGTCGGCGTTCATCCCCTTCGACGAGCGCCTTGGCTTGATCGAGGGCGTGATCAAGCCGGGGTATGCGGCCCTGGCCTCCTGACTCCTGCGGTAGCGTCGAGGGGCACTACAGGTCCAGGTGAAGGCGAAGTGCTGCCTCCAGGAGAACCATGTGCGTGCGGTCCACAGCGCCGACCGCAGCTGCGATGCGCTCGACGGCGACTGCCCTGACCTGCTCGGCCTGCGCCTTGCTGTCCCGCAGGAGCCCGGTGACCGACGACGGAAGCAGCACCTGGAAGGGGTGGATGCGCTCGATGCTGGACGTGACCGGCACGACCGTCAGGACACCGCGCCCGAGTCGGGAGGCCGCATCATTGGCCCCGTCATTGCTCACGATGATGCACGGGCGTCGTTTGTTCGCTTCCGACCCGCGTGAAGGGTCCAGGTCGACAAGTCGAATCTGTCCACGGCGTATCAGGGGAGGAGCCCGTCACCGATAGTGACATCCCAGGCTGCAGCCTCATCGCTGAGGCTCCACTCGTGCCAAGCGTCCGCGTACTCACTGCTCAACACCGCGGAGTTCGCTAGGGCGCGGAGACTACGAACTGCTTCGTGAACTGCCGCCGACCGTGAGTGGATGCCTTGGTCACGCGCGTATCCGTCGAGGAATGCCACGTCATCGGCAGGCAGGCTCACACTCACTTTCATACCCTTATCCTACTCGGGTAGGACGAGTCGTTCAACGGGCGCACGTGCCTCAGCTGCTTGGTCTCCGCGGCCCTGCGACCGCGCGCACACCCGGACCCGCGTCCAGAAGTGACAGACCGACCCGAGGCCCTAGCGGTCACGCGGCGGGGGTGGCTTGCCTCAAAGGTCCGGTGCCCGTCCTCGCTGCCTCCGGAGTCTGACGACGTCGATGTCGATGTCGATGTCGCGAATGTTGCGGCGGACGACACTGGCGGGTGTGTGGCTTGGTGGACGCTGACTCTTGAGCTGGTCGGGCGACCGGGTGTCGAACACCTCACGGCTTCGTGCGACCAAGACTGTCGGGCACCACGGTCGCGCGTGCTGACTCGATCTGTGGTTATCAGCCAAGCCGCTTGGCGACAGAGCCGTCCCTGAGTTGACCTTGACGTACCAGTGTTGGTACGGTGCTCTCGAAGATCAACAGGAGGAACAAACATCATGCATCGAATTCGCAATGGTCTACTCGTCGGCGTTCTTGTCGGTATCGTTCTGTCGCTCAACTCGGGATTGGCTCAGGCAGCAACAGTTGGCGGGGACGATCGTCCTGCGACAACCCGGATCTCACAGGAGTCGTCCGGCGCGGGATCCATCCTCAGCTCCGGTCCCGGGTACGTGGTCGTGGGGGAAGGCGCCCGGTCAACGAGTAGTCACCCGACGACCGTGAAGGAGATAACGGTGCGCGGGCGGACATTCGCGGTCATCGCCTGTGGCTGGGTGTCCTGCTCGCTGTACCTCAGCCGCGCCCAGACTCGTTGGTTGAACTACAACGTGTCCGCAGCTGGAGGAATCTACGGTGGCGGTGGAATCATTCTGTGCGCAGGGCTTACAGCAATCAGTACAGTCGGCGCCGGATTTGTGGCCATCGGATGTGCTGTCGTGGTGGCGGTCTACGGAGCCTTCATCCAGAATGCACTGACTCACGCCGCTGCGGACAACGGCTGTTTGCGAATGAGATATGGAGTGCTTGGTTACGCTTTCTACGACGACCACAGCGGATTCTGCCACGCGACGTGAGGTGAAATGACCATGGCCTTGACAAACAAGCCTAACGCTCCTAAACGACATGCCAGGCAAGGCGAAACGCGAGCTGCAGTGGTCTCTGTGATCGTTGCGTTTGGATTCTTTCAGTACAACTCTCTTACCGGGCTATACAAGACCTCCCACGGTCTGTTCGTCTTCGTGTGTGTTGAGCTGGCTATTGGGTGTCTCGGCGCGGCATGGACGTATTGGGAGATCCGGAGAGACAGACGACGCAAGTAGGCGCATACGCGCGACGGCGGTGCGGGAAGCCGGCGGACGGTCCCGATGCGCGACGAGGTCGTTCGACGCCGGCGAATAGCGCCGGGTATGCGGGAGGCCTCGCCGACGGGGGGACGCCCCTGCTTGGCTTGGCAGACCGGAGGTAGTGAACGACTACGCCTGCCTCGACTGCTGTCGATCTGGGCTATCTATCGCGATGTGCCGGACGGGACCTGAGTGGCGCTCGAGCTACGGCGAGACCGGGTGCCAGACAGTCTTGGTCTCGATGAACGCGGTGAGGCGTCCGATGCCCGGGTCGACAGACCAGTCGAAGTCGGCGTCCATGGGGCGTCGGACCCGTTTGAGATTGTCTGCCGCGGCCTTCTCCAGGTCGGCGGCGTCCAGCCCGGATCCGGCGAGGTCGATGGCGTTGACGTCCATGTGCGAGGCGAGCCACGGGGCCATCTCCCACGGAGCCCCAGTCAAGATGTTCACCACACCGCCCGGTATGTCGGAGGTGGCCAGCACCTCAGACATCGTGACGGCCGGGATCGGCATCGTCCGGGAGGCGATGACCACCGCGGTGTTGCCGGTGGCGATGACCGGCGCCAGCACGCTGACCAGACCGAGCAGCGACGAGCGTTGCGGTGCCACGATGGCGACCACGCCGGTGGGCTCGGGCACGGAGAAGTTGAAGTAGGGTCCGGCGACCGGGTTCGCGCTCCCGACGACCTGCGCAAGCTTGTCGGTCCAGCCCGCGTACCAGACCCAGCGGTCAACAGCCGCCTCGACGGCGCCTTCCGCCTTGCGCCGCGTCAGGCCCTCGCCAGCCGCGACTTCGGCAGCGAGCTGGTCACGCCGGCCCTCCATCACCTCCGCCACCCGGTACAGGACCTGGCCTCTGTTGTAGGCGCTGGCCCCTGACCAGCCGGCGAACGCGGCGCGGGCTGCGACCACGGCGTCCCTGGCGTCCTTGCGGGACGCCAGGGCGGGGTTGGCCGCGAAGTGGCCCTTGCTGTCGGTCACCTCGTACGAGCGGCCGCTCTCCGAGCGCACGAACGCGCCCCCGATGTACAGCTTGTAGGTCTTGCGTACCTCGATGCGCTCAGACATCGAGGTACGCACCGAGTCCGTGCCGGCCACCTTCGCGGCCGTACCCGGACTCCTTGTACCCGCCGAAAGGCGAGGCCGGGTCGAAGGTGTTGAAGGTGTTGGCCCACACGACTCCGGCCCGCAGGTGCTGGGCCATCCACAGGATGCGCGAGCCCTTCTCCGTCCAGACCCCGGCGGACAGCCCGTAGGGGGTGTTGTTGGCCTTGTCCAGCGCCTCTGCCGGGGTGCGGAAGGTCAGGACGGACAGCACCGGGCCGAATATCTCCTCACGCGCGATCCGGTGGGCCTGGGTGACTCCGGTGAAGATCGTCGGAGCGAACCAGAAGCCGCGTTCGGGAAGCACGCACGGCGGTGACCAGCGCTGCGCACCCTCGCCGTCCCCGGCGGCCGCCAGGGAGGTGATCCGCTCGAGCTGGGCCGCGGAGTTGATCGCCCCGATGTCGGTGTTCTTGTCCAGAGGGTCACCCAGGCGCAGCTGCGCGACCCTCCGCTTCAGCTTGCCCAGCACCTCCTCGGCGACCGACTCCTGAACCAGAAGCCGGGTACCGGCACAGCAGACGTGACCCTGGTTGAAGAAGACCCCGCGCACGATGCCCTCCACCGCCTGGTCCACGGGCGCGTCATCGAAGACGATGTTGGCGGCCTTGCCACCCAGCTCGAGAGTGACCTTCTTGGCCGACCCGGCCACCGCGCGGGCGATCTGCTTGCCCACCTCGGTCGACCCGGTGAAGGCGACCTTGTCGACGCCCGGGTGCTCGACGAGCGCCTGCCCCGTGCTGCCGTCTCCGGTCACGATGTTCACCACGCCCACCGGCAGGTCCGCCTGCTGACAGATCTGCGCGAACAGCAGGGCGGTCAGCGGGGTCGTCTCGGCCGGTTTGAGGACGACAGTGTTCCCCGCGGCCAGTGCCGGCGCGATCTTCCAGGCCAGCATCAGCAGCGGGAAGTTCCAGGGGATCACCTGGGCGCAGACTCCCAGCGGCGCGGGGCCGGGGCCATACCCGGCATGCTCGAGCTTGTCGGCCCAACCGGCGTAGTGGAAGAAGTGCGCTGCCACCAGCGGGATGTCCACGTCACGGGACTCCCTGATCGGCTTGCCGTTGTCCAGCGTCTCCAGGACGGCGAGCTCACGAGAGCGTTCGGCGATGATCCGGGCGATCCGGAACAAGTACTTGCCTCGGTCGCGCCCCGACATCTTTGACCACGTTCTGGCGTACGCCCGCCGGGCGGCCTTGACGGCCAGGTCGACGTCGGCATTCCCACCCTGCGCGACGTCGGCGAGGACCTCCTCAGTGGCCGGGTTGACGGTCTTGAAGGATCCCTGGTCGACGGGGTCCACGAACACCCCGTCGATGAACAGCCCGTACGAGGAGCGAAGGTCCACGATCGCCCGCGACTCCGGTGCGGGGGCGTAGACGAACGCGCCGGGCGGCGGGTCGGTCATGGCGGATCAGTCCGTGGTGAAGTAGTCGGGGCCGCCGTAGCGGCCGGTGGCGAGCTTGCCGCGTTGCATGAGCAGGTCGTTGAGCAGGCTGGAGGCGCCGAGGCGGAACCACCGCGGACTCATCCAGTCCGGACCCGCGATCTCGTTGACCAGCACGAGGTTGCGGATGGCGTCCTTGCTCGTCCTGATCCCACCGGCAGCCTTCACCCCGACCTGGCGGCCGCCTGCTTCGCGGAAGTCCCGGACCGCCTCGAGCATCACCAGCGTCACCGGAGCGGTGGCCGCTGGAGTCACCTTGCCCGTCGAGGTCTTGATGAAGTCGGCACCGGCCAGCATCGCCAGCCAGGACGCCCGGCGGACGTTGTCGTAGGTCGCGAGCTCTCCGGTCTCCAGGATGACCTTCAGGTGTGCCCTGGACGGCCCGTTGCCGCAGGCTGCCCGCACCGCGGTGATCTCGTCGTAGACGTCGAGGTAGCGACCCTGCAGGAAGGCCCCGCGGTCGATCACCATGTCGACCTCGTCCGCACCTGCCTGCACGGCGTCGGCGGTGTCGGCGAGCTTGACCGCCATGCTGGCGCGCCCAGAGGGGAACGCCGTCGCGACGGCCGCCACCTTCACCGGGCTGCCGGTCAGTGCGTGCTTGGCCACCGCCACCAGGTCGCTGTAGACGCAGATCGCGGCGACCGGCCCGGCGGTGGGGTCGCTCGGGTCCGGGCGCATGCCCTTGGCGCACAGCGCGCGCACCTTGCCGCTGGTGTCCATGCCCTCGAGGGTGGTCAGGTCGACCATGGATATCGCCAGGTCGAGCGCGAACGCCTTGGCGGTGGTCTTGATCGAGCGCGTGGCCAGGTCGGTAGCGCGAGCCTGCACGCCCACCCCGTCGACACCGGGCAGCCCATGCAGGAAGCTGCGCAGGCTCGCGGGCGACGACGCCACCTCCGCGAGCCCATCCGGAGCCGCGGCTTCGGTGAGCCCGGCCAGGGCGCAGTCGCTCGCCGTCGAGGTCACCGATCGATCCTAGCGACCCCGATCGGTCGTCACCGGGTCGCGCCAGGCCGCTGCCGTGCCGCCCGGTCGGGCGGGACGGCAGAATGCTCGGATGGCCGATGCGGCGCACGACTACCAGGGGCACTACCTGACGGCGGGGCGTGGGGTCGCCTGGACGGTTATCGCAGTGTGCGCGTTCAGCGCGGTCGACCTCCTGCGCAGCGGGCAGGGCGGGGCGAGCCTGCCTGCCCTTGCGGTGCTCGGCGCTACGGTCTTGGTCTCCTACGACCTGGGGCTGCGGCCAGCAGTACTCGAGCAGGTCGAGGGCGTGTGCGTCCGCAACCCGCTGCGTACCTGCCTGATCCCGTGGGGATCAGTGACAAGCGTCGACGTCACCGATGTGCTCAGGCTCCACTGCCAGGACCTGGTCGTGCGCTGTTTCGCGATCCCGCGCCGCCGGCCAAGACCCCGGATTGCGGCCCTTGGTCCGGGCCGGCCGATGTCCGGTATGGGATCCTTCGAGCCTGCGGGTGCCTCGGCATCCCGCCACCCGACGCTACCCAGGGCCGAGATGGTGGCCCAGCGCCTTCGCAGCCGCGCCGAGGCAGCCACGAAGGGCGCCGGGGTCCCTGTCCAGGCGCCGCGGGTGGCCGCGGACGCGGCCTGGGTCCTGGCTGCGGCGGCAGCGCTGCTGGTCGTGGCAGCCGCTTTGTGAGCATCGGCGCGGTGCACCTTCGGGTGTTCGACCCCGGCGAGCAGTCGGTGCAGGACGCATCGGTCTGGGACGACTGGGGAGTGCGTGACGCGCCCAAGCTGAGCGACCTGAGTCGGATGGTGGTGCTGGAAGACCAGGTGCCGGTCGGCTCGGTCAGCTGGCACTCGGTGTACTACGGCCCCAACCTGGGCTCTCGCGCATACAACATCGGTATCGGGCTGGCCGGGTCGGCACGCGGGCGAGGAATCGGGTCGACGGCCCAGCGCATGCTGGCCGACCACCTGTTCGCGACCACCGACGTCCGGCGGATCGAGGCCTCGACCGATGTGGAGAACATCGCCGAGCAGCGGGCCTTGGAGAAGGCGGGCTTCCGGCGCGAGGGCGTCCTGCGCAGCGCCCAGTTCCGTGCCGACGGCTGGCACGACCTGGTGGCCTACTCCCTGCTGCGGGGCGAGCCGGCGCAGCGGTAGACCGGTGCGGCGGCGCCGTGCGCGACGGCCCCTCAGGACCGCAGCGCCGCCGCAGTGGCTGCGACAAGGTCGGCGCTCAGTGCGCCCGCCCGCTCGGCGGCCAGCTCGCGCGCAGCGGCTAGTGACGACACCACTGGCACGACCACCTCGAGGTAGCACTTGATCTTGGGCTCGGTTCCCGAGGGCCGGACGACGACCCTGGCGTCGCCGTCCAGCCGGTACCTCAGGGCGTCGGTCGGGGGCAGCCCGTCTGCGCCGCTGCGAAGGTCCTCCACCGACTCGACGCTTCGACCGCCGAGGACCTTCGGCGGCTCTGAGCGGAGCCGGTCCATCACCTGGGTGATCTCGGCGAGCGTGCCCACGCGCACGGACACCTGCCTGGTCTCGTGCACGCCGTAGCGCCGTGCGATGTCGTCCAGCTCGTCGCGGACCGTGCGGCCCTCGGACTTGAGCTGGGCCGCGAGCTCGGCGACCACAAGAGCGGCCGAGATGCCGTCCTTGTCGCGCACACCGTCGGGGTCGACGCAGTAGCCGAGGGCCTCCTCGTAGCCGAAGGTGAGGTCCGGGACGGCCGCGATCCACTTGAAGCCGGTGAGGGTCTCGGCGAAGCCGAGCCCGGCAGCGGCGGCGATCTTGCGCAGCAGCGACGAGGACACGACAGAACATGCCATGGTTCCGCCGAGCCCGCCCCGGATCAGGTGCACGGCGAGCAGGGCGCCGACCTCGTCCCCGGTGAGCAGGCGAAAGCCACCGGCCCCGTCCGGGACGGCTACCGCGCACCGGTCCGCGTCGGGGTCGTTGGCCAGGACGAGGTCGGCCGCGCTCTCCCGGGCCGCCGCGAGCGCGAGGTCCATCGTGCCCGGCTCCTCGGGGTTGGGGAACGCAACGGTCGGGAAGTCGGGGTCGGGCTCGCCCTGGGCGGGCACCACGGTCAGCGGCGGCAGGCCGGCGGCGGCGAAGACGGTGGTCAGCACGTCGCGGCCCACGCCGTGCATCGGGGTGTAGACGATGCGCAGGTCGCGGTGCACCGCCGGGTCGACGAGCCCGGCGACGCGCTCGACGTACGCGTCGACGACCTGTTCGCCCAGGACCGACCAGTCCTGTGCGCGTGGCACGTCGGCCAGGCGCCCGACCCGGTCGATGTTCTCGGAGATCTCGGCGTCGGCCGGTGGCGCCAGCTGTGATCCGGGGCTGAGGAAGACTTTGAAGCCGTTGTCGGTGGGCGGGTTGTGAGAGGCGGTGATCATCACCCCGGCCGCGGCACCCAACGCGCGGACGGCGTGGGCAAGGACCGGAGTGGGCAGCGCCCTGGGCAGCATCAGGGCGCGTAGGCCCGCCCCGGCCATCACCTCGGCGGTGTCCCTGGCGAACACGTGTGACTTGTGCCGGGCGTCGTAACCGATGACCACGGTGGCGGGCCCGCGGGCGCTCAGGTAGGCGGCAAGGCCGGCGGCCGCCCTGATCACGACCGACCGGTTCATCCGGTTCGGACCGGCTCCCATTGCCCCGCGCAGACCTGCGGTGCCGAACTGCAGGCGACCGTCGAACCGGTCTGCCAGCTCCTCGACCTCGTCGCCCACGAGCAGCGCGCCCAGCTCGCCACGGGTCGTCTCGTCGGGGTCCTCCGCCATCCACGCCCGGGCCCGCGCGAAAAGGTCGCCGGCGCCCTGCGCCCCGGCGTCCGGCACCTGGGAGGTGGTCGCGCCCCGTTGGGTGGCAGCGTAGGAACCCCCGAGGTAGGCAACCTCAGGGTCGTCGGACGACGGGGTCGAGGTGCCGGCTATGACCTCGGCGGCGTAGGTCTCGGCATCGTCGAGCGGGTGGTAGCCCAGCGCCCGCCCGGGCTCCAGGTCCCACCAGCCCCGGGTGTTCGCCGAGATGGCGTAGACCACGGCGCATGACAGGTCGGGCGCCCGCAGGCACGCGTCCACCAGTCGCACCAGGTCTCCCGGCGACAGCCACGTCGCCAGGTGCCGGCGGGTGAGCGGGCGGGGAAGGAAAGAGCCGATTCGCAGCGCGGCTGTCCGCATGCCGTACCGGTCGGAGTACATCGAGCACAAGGCCTCGCCGGCAACCTTGCCGACGCCGTAGAAGCTGTCCGGCCGGGGGCGGGTGCCGGTGCCCACCAGTGGTTGGCGCGCGGTGAAGCCGACGGCGTGGTTGCTGCTCGCGAAGATGACCCGCTCGACGGCGGCCACGCGCGCGGCCTCCAGGACTCGCGCCACACCCACGACGTGCGACTGCGCGATCTGTTCGATGGGCGCCTCGCTGCTCACGGCGGCGAGGTGGACCACGGCGACCACCTCGGCCATGGCGGCCCCAAGGACCGCGTCGTCGAGCACGTCGCCGACGACGGACTCGTGGGGAGGTTCGGCCGGTCGCCCTGGCGGGACAAGGTCGAGCTGGCGAACGACCCAGCCTGCCGTGGCCAGCCCCGCCGCAAGCTCCGTGCCCACTGACCCGGAGGCGCCGGTGACCAGCACCCGCGGGCCGCCGCGGGTACCCGGCTGGTGTCGAGACGTCACAGCTGGGCCACCACCTCGGCAAGCAGGTGCCCCATCGCGGTGGCAGCCGACCGGCCGGCCGCCAGGACCTCGGCGTGGTCCAGCGGACCATGGTGCAGCCCAGCAGCCAGGTTGGTCACCAGGCTCACACCCAGCACCTCCATGCCGGCCTCCCGGGCAGCGATCGCCTCCAGCGCCGTGGACATGCCGACCAGGTCACCGCCGATGGCCGAGACCATCGCGATCTCGGCGGGGGTCTCGTAGTGCGGCCCGGGGAACTGGGCGTAGGTCCCCTCAGGCAGGTCGGGTCGGATCTGCCGGCACAGCCCGCGCAGCCGGGAGGAGTACAGGTCCGTGAGGTCGACGAAGCGGGCCCCTTGCAGGGGTGAGCGTCCGGTGAGGTTGATGTGGTCGCGGATCAGCACCGCGCTGCCGGGCTGCCAGTTCGGGTTGAGGCTGCCGCAGCCGTTCGTCAGCACGACGACCCGGCATCCGGCGGCGGCGGAGGTCCGTACCGCGTGCGCGACGGCAGCGGTTCCGTGCCCCTCGTACAGGTGGGTGCGTCCGAGGAACACCAGCAGTCGTTTGTCCCCGGCGACCACCGAGCGCAGCCGCCCGGCATGCCCCTCGACCAGAGGAGGCAAGAACCCCGGCAGGTCGGTGACCGGCAGGTCGTGGCTCGCCGTGCCGAGCAGCTCGGCTGCGGGCAGCCACCCAGAGCCCAGCACCAGAGCTATGTCGTGGCGGGCGACCCCGGTCAGCTCCGACAGCGACTGGGCGGCCAGCCTGGCCGCGATGTAGGCGTCGTCCAGCACCGATGCGTTCACGTTCGGTGACGCTACCGCCTGGGGCCCGCCCACGGCGCTACGGTCGGCCGCGGCTGGCCGTCAGCTACCGATCGAGCGGCACGGCCTGGCCCGCAGGGCGGCCACGTAGTCCGTCGGTGCCCCGGCGACCTCGGCCGCGTCGGCCAGGATCCCCAGGTACCGCGCGGAGGGCAGGCCGCCCTCATAGGCGTCCAGCACGTACAGCCATGCGGTGGCGTCGCCGTCCAGGGTGTGCACGAGGACCCGGATCTTGGAGTACAGCCCTGTCTGCGGGCCCTCCCACGCGTCCAGACCGGGCTCGTCCATCGTGGGTACGTCGTACAGCATCACAAAGACGTCCGAGCCGACGTCCTCCACGAGCGTGGCCAGCGGCCCGTCCCACCCCCGGTCCTCGCCGCCGAAGGTCAGCCGCCAGCCGACCAGCCAGCCGCTGCCCGCCGGTGGGGAGTGCGGCGCCCGCTCGAGCATCTGCCGCGGGTCCAGGTTGCTGCCGTACGCCGCGTAGAGAGCCATGGTCCCCGAGGATACGGCCAGGTGATCTCCGGGCCGCCGCAGTCGCGCCGAGTGTGTACGAGACAATGCCGCGGTGACCCCAATCGCGATCATCGGTGGCGGCCCCGGCGGCTATGAGGCGGCCTTGGTCGCCGCGCGTCTCGGCGCTGAGGTGACCCTGGTCGAGCGCGCGGGCGCCGGCGGGTCGGCGGTGCTGACCGACTGCGTCCCCAGCAAGACCCTGGTCGCGACGGCTGAGGTCATGACTGTCCTGGCAGGAAGCGCCGAGCTCGGGGTCCGCCTCGGCTCCGGCGCGGCGGTCGGGGTCGACCTCGCGGCTGTCAACGCTCGGGTGCGCCGCCTGGCCCTGGCTCAGTCCGTGGACATCCTGGCCCAGCTGGACCGCGCCGGGGTGCGGTGGGTCGATGCGACGGGACGGCTGGACCGCGGGGCGGTGATCGCTGAGGGTGCGGACGGCCGGACCGAGCGGATCGAGGCTGCCACAGTGCTGGTGGCCACCGGCGCCCACCCGCGAGTCCTGCCCGAGGCCATGCCGGACGGTGAGCGGATCTTGTCCTGGGAGCAGGTGTACGACCTGCAGGAGGTCCCTGCGCGACTGGTCGTCGTCGGGTCCGGGGTGACCGGTGCCGAGTTCGCCTCCGCGTACCTGGCCCTTGGCTCGCAGGTCGTCCTGGTCTCCTCCAGGGACCGGGTCCTGCCGGGCGAGGACCCGGACGCGGCGCAGGTCCTGGAGGACGTCTTCAGGCGGCGCGGCATGCAGGTGCTGTCAAAGACCAGGGCGCGCACCGTGCGACGGGTAGGCGACGGCGTCGTGGTGGACCTCGCGGACGGCGGCACCGTTGAGGGCAGCCATGCGCTGATGGCCGTCGGCTCGGTTCCCAACACGGCGGGGATCGGGCTCGAGGAGGCCGGCGTCACTCTCGGGCCCGGCGGTTTCGTGGAGGTGGACAGGGTCTCGCGCACCACCGCCCGCGGGGTGTATGCCGCCGGCGACTGCACGGGGGTGCTCATGCTCGCCTCGGTCGCGGCGATGCAGGGCAGGATCGCCATCTGGCACGCCCTCGGGGACGCGGTTCGCCCCCTCGACCTCAAGACGGTCTCCTCCAACGTCTTCACCGACCCCGAGATCGCGACAGTCGGGGTCACGCAGGCCGACGTCGACCGTGGGGACCTCGTCGCCTATGCGGTGAAGCTGCCGCTGGCGACGAACGCCCGGGCGAAGATGCAAGGGCTGGTGGACGGGTTCGTCAAGCTCTTCGCACTACCGGGTCAGCACACGATCGTCGGCGGCGTCGTGGTCGCCCCGCGGGCCAGCGAGCTGGTCTTCCCGGTCGCCGTCGCCATCGAGCAGCGGCTGACCATGGACGAGCTGGCGCACACGTTCACGGTGTACCCGTCCCTGTCAGGGTCGATCGCCGAGGCGGCGGCCCGCCTGCACGGGCCGGTCGGCTGAGCGTGCTGCAGGTCCTGTCCTTCCGTGAGGACTGTGTACCTGCCGAGCTGCGGGTCCAGGTCCTGGCCATGGCGGCCCAGGCGTTCGGCGGCCCTCCGCCGCAGAGTCTGGGCCCGGTGCACGACCCGGCCCTGAACCCGAGGTCGATGCTGCTCGTCGACGACGGCCGGGTCCTGTCCGCACTGGACATCCTGGCCAAGGACGACCTGACCCACGCCGGGCACACGTGGTCGGTGGCCGGGCTCAGCTCGGTGGTCACCTGCATCGGCGTCCGCGGCAAGGGACACGGTCGCCGGCTGGTCAGCGCCGCGCGGTCGGCGATGGCCGAAAGCCGGGCCGACCTGGCGCTGTTCACCTGCGACCGACCCCTGAAGGCGTTCTATCTTGGTTGCGGGTTCGAGGTGCTGTCCGGTGCCGTCCTGGTCGGCGGGACGGTCGGGGAGCCGCTGCGCAGCGACTCCTTCGACAAGGTGGTGCTGGGCTGCTTCTTCAGCGACAGGTCGAGGGTGGCGGCGCCGCAGTTCGCCGGCACGGACATCGCCTTGTATCCGGGGCTGGTCGACCGGCTCTGGTAGAGCTGCGTGCGGCAACCAAGTGGCGACCGCGTGGCGGCTGCGACGTGCGGGGCAGGTCAGTCAGGGGATCGGGTTGTGTCGGATCGCGCCGCGCGTGACAGTCTTGGCGGCTCCACTGTCCGCGCTGACCTGCAGCGACGACACGTCGATCGCGTCGAAGGCGCTGGCCGGGATCGACTTGAGCTCACTGATCACCGTGTCCGGCCAGGCGTTGTCCGCCGTGCCCTGGAAGAACCAGGGCGAGCCGTTGTCGGCCAGGATCAGACCGTGCTTCTTCATCGCGTTGACGATCACGATCGTCTGCGCTGACAGGCCGGTGGTCGGGAAGTCCGCCCGGAGCCGGAACCAGGCGCCCATCGGCGGGTAAGAGGCATCGGCGACGGAACCGGCCTGGTGCCGGGCCGGCCACAGGAATGACTGGTCGGTCACGTCGGTGGTAAACCGGATCGCGTGGTCGACGTTGCCGGCCAGCACCTCGTCCCAGCGAAGCAGGCCGGGCAGGATCGCCAGCCCCGCGGCGTCGGCCGACGTCCAGCCGGACGGGCGCAGGGCGTCTGAGCCCAGGGCCCAGCTGGCCCCGGAGCCGGCGTACCAGATCGCCCCCACGGCCCTGGTGTTCCACGTCTCGTACAGCCGGCACGTCGAGGAGTCGACGACGAGGGCGTGCATGTCACCACCAGAGTTGGCGCCGCCTTCTATCAGCGTGTCTGACCCGAGTGGGTAGGGGATGATGTCGCTCTCGCTCGGGTAGTCGAAGACGGGCGCAACCTTTGCGTGGCTGCCGCCGACCACCGTGTACGGGATGCCGTAGGCCACTGCGCCGCCTGATGGTCCGAAGTCGGGGTGCAGGTTGCGGGTGGCGGCTTGCATGTGGCTGAGCCAGGCGGCGCTGTGGGCATTGACCGGCATCCGGCTGATGTCCGCGTGCCAGATACTGTCGGCCGGGAAGACCGAGCAGGTCGTGCCGGGCAGGTGCGCCGACGAGCCTGTCGTGGGTGTGGGAATGGGGTTGTGGCGCAGCGCGGGCGAGGCCACGGCCGCGGGGGTGACGGCGAGAGCGGCAGTCAGTGCCCCAGCCGTCAGCAACCCGGCCGTGGCTGTCCTGGTCCGGCGCGCAGAGCTCACACAGTCAGTGTCGGAAACCCCTGCGGCAGCGGCGCTGGGCCGTACGGGTGCACCTTCGGCCCACTTGAGCCTTCAGGAGCCGGGCGGACGGTACCCGACCCGCCTGGCCGTGGCTGTTTCGACCTCGGCCGGGTGAGCAGAACTACCGTGTGCGCGGTCGCTGCGCCGCCTGAAGTGACGGCACGTGCCAGGGCCGCAGCAGAGGGCTGTCCGGCAGGTCGGCGATGCCGTACCCGTCGGTGGCGCCGAGCACGAAGCAGAACGCCTCCGCCGTCCCGTCGACGCGTCGGGCTCCGCCCAGGGTGTAGCTGACTGCGAGCAGGAACTTGGGCATGGCTCCCCCCCACGTCGTAGGTGGCGGGCCAGACGTCGTGCCCGATGCCGCGCCCGAGAACCTGGAGAAAGTGCCGTGCGGTCGTGACTGGCGAACACCGATGCCACCCGCCGAAAGCAGAGCCATGTTCCAGGTTCGCGGCCACGCCGACAAGCGCCCGACCGCCGCTCGCCCCAGACGTCGCCACGGGCCCGCACCCGCACCACGCCCGGTCCGGTCGGTTCCGAGCCTTCCTGGTCGCTCGACGGTCGACACGCACAGCCGCCCTCGGGGAGCGGGCCAGCCCCACGGCCGAACACGCGCAGCTCATCACAGGTCGTCAGCGGGCACCGGCCGAACCCTGAGCCCGTCAGCGTCGTCGAAGGCGGCCCAGAACGCCTCCAGGGCTTCGCGGGCCGCGGTCGCCACATCTCGCCGGCCGTCCGCGGGCAGGGTCTCGACGTGCGCCAGAGCCAGGCGGTACGCGGCGGGCCCCGCCTGATCGCAGGTGACGGTCACGTCTGGAACGACGCCGGTGCCTTCCCAGTTGGTGCCCGAGTGCGGGTTGACTGGACGGGCCACGGGGATCGTTGCCTCCAGGTGTGGGCTGATCCGGAACCCTTCGCGAGGGTGTGCCCCGCCGCCGGTGCGCTCACCGATGACGGTGGCGCGCCCGGCCTGCTGCAGGTCGTAGCACAGCGCCTCGCCGCCGGAGAACGTGGCGTTGCTGCTGAGCACCCAGACGGGCTTAGTGGCACCGAACCGTCGGCCCGGCACCTCAGCGTGTGTCCATGTCGCCGTCGTGCGGTCGCCGGCTCGTTCGTAGAAGCTGCTGAGCTGAACAGGCTCGGCGTCGTACAGGTAGCTGCACAGCCACCTGACCATGTCTGGGTCACCGCCCCGGCACTGTCGTAGGTCGAGCAGCAGGGCGTCGGTGTCGGCCAGCAGGGTCATGGCGGCGGTGGCTGCATCGCCAGCGATGGCCGTTGGGAACAGGATCGGGTGCACACGCAGGTAGCCGACGTTGCCGGGGAGTCGCTCGACGCGGGGAAACCCGTCCGAGCATGACTGCGCCCAGGTCGACAGCTGCGCGAGGTCGGTATCGGGCTGGCCGTGTTGCTCGGGGAGCAGGTCGGTGTGGAACAGCAGCCGCAGGTGCTTGTCGCCGTTGACTGACTGCAGGTCCTGGGTTACCGCGACGGCCAGGGCCTGCTCGCTGCCTATGGACGCGTACGCCCCGCCTGCGAGGCGCCCGCTCAGGACGCGACCCACGGCCCCGGCGATGTCAGGGAACACGTAGTGCTCGTGCACCAGCGAGATCAGTTGACTCACCGCAGCGGCGGCGTTCGGCGTAGACGGCACGGTCACTCAGCTGAGCATGACTGTCCCGGCCGATGCGCCGAGATCGGTCGGGCGCCCCTGTCCGACTGGCAGGGCGCCGGCTGCGCTCGCGCTGACGGCAGGTTCAGAATGAGCCGCCGCCCATGTCGCCGCCACCGCCGCCGAAGTCGCCACCGCCGCCGCCACCTCCGCCGCCGAAGTCGCCACCGCCGAACGACCACCCACCACCACCGTCGCCACCCGAGCCGTCGTTGTCGCCACCCATCCCGAAACCTCCGAAGCCGCCCCCGTAGCCTCCACCGAAGAAGCCGCCCCCGCCGAAAGAGCTGCCGAGCAGGGTCCCGATGAGCAGCCCGGGAAGGATCGAGCCGAAGCCTCCGTAGTAGCCCCCGGCGTACCCGGCGTAGGCCGGTCCGGCATTCCAGTACGGCGTCTGCTGACCACCAACGGACACGGTCTTGGCGTCGACGTCGACGCCGCGCGCCAGCCGGTCGGCGCACTGCGCGCAGACGGGGACGTCACGGGGAGCCCCGCCGGGCGGGGTCCACGCGGCGTCCTGCACCGATGGCCCGTGACCGGGGTTGAAGAAGCACGGTGCCCGCCGTTCGGGTAGCGGCTGGCCCGCTTGGAGCGCGCGGACGCAGGCCAGGTCGTAGCGCCCCTCCTCCAGCGCGGTGCTGACGGCGTTCAGGCTCAGGGTGTTGCGGGCCCCGTCCAGCGCCACCTTGGATGCGTCGTAGGCGTTGAGTGCCCCGGCGTAGTACTGGCGCATCGAGTCAGTCGTCGTGGGTGCGTCGATGTCCAGGTCCACGCCTTCGATGTCTTCACCGAGCCGGGTGACGTCCTCCTCGAAGGCGGGCTTGACCTCGGCGAGGTTGGCCGCCGCCCGCCTCTTGGCGTTGTTCGAGGCCCGCCGGCTCAGCAGGACCAGAGCGCCACCACCGACCGCCAGCAAGGCCAGGATCGGCAGGTACCCGCTGGTCCCACCTGAGCTGCCTGCGTCCACTGAGCTTCCTGAGCCCCCTGAACCCCCTGAGCTGCCGCCGGAACCCGACGAACCCGCCAGGGCGGAGACCGATGTGAAGAACGCCGAGATCACCGCGAAGCTGCCTTCGGTGTGGTGGTTGGCGAACGCGGCCGTGGCAAGCGGGGCCACCCCCTGGACGGTGTTGGATCCCGCGATGAACTTCTTGCCGGCCACCACCGCGTAGGTGCCCTGGGGGCCGGCGGCGAGCAGCGCTCGCAGCACGCCCGCCTGGTCGCCGTAGGCCAGCCGGGTGGACTCTGGGACCACGACGGCGAACAGGGGGGTGCCGGCGTTCTTGGCCTGCGCAGTGAGCTCAGCGACCTCCGGGCTGGTCAGGGCCAGCTCGGAGGTCGGGTCGTTGTAGACCGAGGCACCGGAGTTCAGAGCCGCCACCGCCTGGTCGAGGGTCGTGTCGGCCGACGCCGCGGAGGCGGTCAGGCTAAGGCCGAAGGCGGCCCCGAGCACGAGCAGGACCGTGGTGACCGCGCGGGCGCTGGCGGTGTAGACGCTGGTGGCGGGAGCGAGCCTTCGGCTCATGGTCAGTCCTTGATCTCGCAGAGCACGGTCCCGCTGGCGACGGTCAGGCCAACCTCTGCGGACAGGCTGGTCACCGTTCCCGCCTTGTGGGCTGTGAGCGGTTGTTCCATCTTCATCGCCTCCAGGACGACGATGAGGTCACCGGCGGTGACCTGCTGCCCGTCCTCCACAGCAACCTTGACGATTGTCCCTTGCATCGGACTGGTCAACGAGTCCCCGGACACCGCCACCTTTGCCCTGCCGCCGGCCCGGCGCCGCGGAGCGGCCGGTGCGGCTGCGGACGGCTGGGCAGCCGTGGCACCGAAACCGGCCGGCAGGGTCACCTCGAGTCGTCGCCCGTCGACCTCGACGGTCACTCGCTCCCGCTCGGCGGGCGCGTCGGCGTCGGCGTCGTTCGCGGTGTAGGGCGCGATGGTGTTGTCGAAGCCGGTCTCTATCCAACGGGTGTGCACGCTGAACGGCACGTCATCGTCGGTCGCGAAGGCCGGGTCGCACACCAGGGCGCGGTGGAAGGGAATCACCGTTGGCATGCCCTCGACGATGTAGTCGTCCAGGGCCCGCCGCGAGCGCTCCAGAGCCTGGGCCCTGGTCGCCCCGGTGACCACGAGCTTGGCCAGTAGCGAGTCGAAGGCGGTTGGCACCGACTCGCCCTCCTCGTACCCGGCGTCGACGCGCACACCCGGCCCGGACGGCTCGCGAAGTCGGGTGATCGTGCCGGGGGCCGGCAAGAAGCCTCGTCCGGGATCCTCGGCGTTGATCCGGAACTCGAACGAGTGGCCCCGAAGCACGGGGTCGCCGTAGCCGAGCGCCTCCCCGTCGGCGATTCGGAACATCTCGCGGACCAGGTCCACACCGGCTACTTCTTCGCTCACCGGGTGCTCGACCTGGAGCCTGGTGTTGACCTCGAGGAACGAGATCGTGCCGTCTGTCCCGACCAGGAACTCGCAGGTCCCGGCCCCGACGTACCCCGCCTCTCGCAGGATCGCCTTGGAGGAGGTGTAGATCTGCTCGAGCTGGGTGGGTGTCAGGTAGGGCGCCGGAGCCTCCTCGACCAGCTTCTGGTTGCGTCGCTGCAACGAGCAGTCGCGGGTCGAGATGACCACCACGTTGCCGTGGGTGTCGGCCAGGCACTGGGTCTCCACGTGCCGGGGGTGGTCCAGGAAGCGCTCGACGAAGCACTCGCCACGGCCGAAGGCGGTCACGGCCTCGCGAACCGCCGAGTCGAACAGCTCGGGGATATCCTCCAGCGTGCGAGCGACTTTCAGGCCGCGCCCGCCTCCGCCGAACGCGGCCTTGATCGCGACCGGAAGGCCGAACTCGCGGGCGAACGCGACAACCTCGTCCGGCCCGGCCACCGGGTCGGCCGTGCCGGGTACCAGCGGCGCCCCGACCTTCTGGGCGATGTGGCGGGCCCGGACCTTGTCCCCGAGCGCCTCGATGGCCGACGGAGGGGGGCCGATCCAGGTCAGCCCGGCCTCGATCACGGCACGGGCGAACCCGGCGTTCTCGGCCAGGAACCCGTACCCCGGGTGGACGGCGTCCGCCCCCGACCGGGCAGCGACGTCCAGCAACTTGGCCACGTCCAGGTAGGTCTGGCCTGGCGTGGATCCGTCGAGGGAGAAGGCCTCGTCGCATGAGCGCACGTGCAGGGCGTCACGGTCGGAGTCGGCGTACACGGCCACGGAGGGGATTGCGGCGTCGCGGCATGCGCGCGCCACCCGGACCGCGATCTCGGCGCGGTTGGCGATCAGAACCTTGCGCACGCCATGCTCCTTCGCTCAGGTCGGGCTGTTCGGAGTCTAGGCGTGCGCGGCCACGTCGAAGCGCCGGGTCGCCCGCTCAGCCGTTGAGCCGGTGGTACATCCCCTTGAGCCGGCCGTAGACCCGGGTGAACTCCTGGTACAGGGGCGCGTACACGGCGCCGGCCACCGGGTCCGGGTCGAAGGTGGTCGCGGCCGGGACCAGGGCCGCGATCTGCGACAGCTCGACGCGTCCCAGCGCCATGAGCGCGTGCAGCGCCACCCCTCTGAGCTGGCACACGGCAGGGTCCGCAACCCGTTCCAGCCGACGCCCCAGCACGTCGGCGTGGATCTGGCACCACAGATCTGACTGGGCGCCGCCGCCGAGGACACGCAGCGGCTCCAGGCGCCGACCGGTGAACCGGTCGGCCACCTCCACCAGCCACGCCATGTTGTACGCCACCCCTTCCAGCACCGCACGGACCAGGTCCGCACGGTCGGTGGTCAGCGAGACATTCAGGAACGCGGCTCGCAACCTTCGGTCGTCCACGGGGGAGCGCTCCCCCTTCAGCCACGGCGTGAAGATCACGCCGCCGGAGCCGGGCGGGGCCGATCCGGCGAGGGCGACCAGATCGTCGTAGGACGGATCCCACCGGGGTCCGAAGCCTTCGGGGTGGGCCAGGACGCCGTCGCGGATCCACTGCAGGCACACCCCGGCGGTCTCGTGGTTGTCGATCATCAGGTACTGCCCGGGCCGTAGGCCCGGCACCGAGGCCATCTGACGCAGCACGTCGGTCTTCTTGTAGGGCACCGCGCAGGACACCCATGACGTCGTGCTGATCGACAGGTGCGCGGCGAAGTCATCGGTCGCGCCGGAGGCCAGGTAGGCCGCGTGCAGGTCCGGGATGCCGGTCACCACCGGCACACCGGCGGGCAGGGCCAGCTGCTGGGCGGCCTGGGTGCTGATCCCGCCCAGCACCGATCCTGTCGCCACCAGCTCGGGCAGCCGGCCCGGGTCCCGTCCGGACCGGCGAACCAGCGTGGAGACGTAGCCCGGTGCCCGGCCCGGGCGGTTGTCGGTGAGCCAGGAGGCGACCATGGAGGCCGGGGTGGCGGCGGCGCGGCCGGTGAACCGCAGTCCGAGGTAGTCCACCGGCTCCAGCAAGGTCGTCGCGCGGCGGTAGTCCTCAGGGCGCTCGTGCTTGAGGAACAGCGAGTGTCCGCTCGGGTCTGCGCCGCCGGGGGAGGGCGCTCCACCGGTGTACTTCAGCCACGCCGCGATCGCGGTGGGCTTGTACCCGGCCGCCGGCCCCCCGAAGGCGGCCCTGCTGTACGGCCCGCCCCGGTCGTCAGCCCAGGTCAGGCACGCGCCGACCGGCTGGCCCGCGGCATCCACGGGCACCGTCGAGGCGTACTGGCCGGTGATGGCGACGGCCACGAGCGCACCTGGGTCCAGGCGGTCGTCGGTGCCAGTGGCGACGAGCCGGGCGACCGCACCGGTGATCGCCGACCACCACTGGTGCGGGTCCTGCTCGACTCCTCCGTCGGCGGTCACGACCGTCGCCAGCTCGGACTGTGTCGAGCCCAGGATGCGCCCGCTGGTGCCCACTGCGCCGACCTTCACGGCGCTGGTCCCCAGGTCGACCGCCAGAACCCAGGGCTGCGCCGCGGTTACCACCTGGTCCCCGCTAGTCCTCAGCCGGGACGGCATACATGGCGTCCAGGGCCCCGGACAGCAGGAAAGTGACCATGTCATTGCCGGCCGGTGTGCCCGCCATCCCGTACAGGGCTCCGCTGCGGGCCGGCTCTGCATGGTGGTCGCGCGCGTAGGCGACCCCGTCAGCGAGGTCCTGGGCGAACTCGGTGGCTAGGCCGGGCCGGGTGTTGGGCCTGGTGACGCAGAAGTGCAGCCCGGCCGGGAGCTGGTCAGGGTTCATCCGCCACCCCCGCGAGGTCAGCAGGTCGTTGACCAGGAAGATGTCCAGGCCACCGGCCTCGGGGGGTTGGGCCGCCCCGAACGCGATCAGGAACGTCTGGTCCTGGCCGTACAGCCGCAGCTCTGGCTGTTGCTGGACGGCCGCCTTGATCTGCTGGGCGGTGTCGTAGATGGCACGCGCGCCGTCGAGGTACCCCTGCTCGCCGGTCGTCAGCATCGCCGCCCAGGTCGCGGCGATCAGCCCGCCCGAGCGACTCCCCGACATGCCGGGGGAGACGTACAGCCCCCCCGGCCAGTCCGGGAAGGTGAAGTACTGGTAGCGGCGCAGGGTGGAGTCTCGGTACAGCAGGACAGAGGTCCCCTTCAGTGCATAGCCGAACTTGTGGGTGTCCGCGGACATCGAGGTCACCCCCGGCACCTGGAAGTCGAACGGGGCGACCTCGACGCCGAGGCGGCGGATCCACGGCAGAAGGAAGCCACCGAGGCAGCCGTCGACGTGCAGCCCCACATCGTGGCGCATAGCGAGCTCACCAAGCTCGGTGACGGGGTCGATGAGGCCGTACGGGTATGAGCCGGCCGTGGCAACCAAGGCGACGGTGTTCGCGGTGACGTGGTCGGCGACCCAGTCGACGTCGACCAAGAAGTCAGGGCCGAGCGGTGCCCGCAGCAGCTTGATCCCGAAGTAGTGGCAGGCTTTGTCGATGGCTACGTGCGCGGAGTCGGGGATGATGACCTCAGGCGCGGTGATCCCCTTCTCGGCCAGCCCGCGCTCGCGGTAGACCAGCATCGGGTTCATCAGGCTCTCGCTGCCGCCGGATGTGATCACCCCCACGGTCTGTGCGTCCCCGCCGAGCATCGCGGCCGTCATGGCGACGATCTCGCCCTCGAACTTCGTCGAGCTCGGGTACATGTCCCGCTGGAGCACGTTGGCGTGCGCGAACCGCTTGAAGACCTCCGACAGGAAGGCGTACTGCTCGTGGTCGCCCAGGTACAGCGACCCGCTGGCCTTCCCGCTGTCTGCGAGGACGTCCTCCTCCCGCGCCATCTGGTCGATCTGGGCGAGCACCTCTGCTCGGGACAGCGCTGTGTCGGGCAGCTCGCGGTGGATCGCGAACCGCTTCTTGTACGGGTAGAAGCTGTCGAGCATCTCCTGGATCTGCTCGGCGGTGAGCTCGGCCATGTCCCCTCCGGTCTGCGCGGCGGCCAGCCTACGCGTCGGCGCGGTTGCCCCCGGTGGCCCGGTCCGCCCCCGGTCGGCGGGGGTCTGGGTGGGCGTCCGGGGCTTGACGACCACCCTCGCGCCGTGGCGGCGCGGGCCTATCGGCCCCACAGTGAGGTGATGTCGATGCCCAGGTCGGCGAACAGGCTGCGAAGCAGCGGGAGGGAAATGCCGATCACGTTCGACGGGTCCCCGTCGACGCCGTCGACGAACCAGGCGCCGAGACCGTCGATGGTGAAAGCCCCCGCCACACGCAGGGGCTCACCCGTGGCGACGTAGGCCCGGACTTCGGCGTCGCTCGGCCAACCGAAGCGGACCCGGGTGCTGGCCGCCGCCCCGGCAGCGCGCGAGCTGGCCGTGTCGACCACGTGGTGCCCGGTGACCAGGGTCGCGGTGCGTCCACGCATCGCCTGCCATCGCACGACCGCGTCGGCGGCGTCGACCGGTTTGCCCAGGACCTGTCCGTCAAGGTCCAGGACCGAGTCGCAGCCCACCACCAGGGCCCCGGCGCACCTCGGCAGCCCGGCCACGGCCACCGCCTTGCGTCGCGCCAGCTCCATGGCCACCTCGGCCGGCTGCCCCGTCACGTCGTCCTCGGCCACCCCGCTGACCACGACCTCAGGGTCAAGGCCGCCGGCTCGCAGCCGACCGAGCCGGGCAGGCGAGGCTGAGGCCAGGACGACCCGTCGGGGAGGCTGCGACCTCACCTGGGCAGACCCGATGCCCGCCACGCGCCAGGTGCCGGGCCGACCGCCGGGCGGATGTTGCGGCTGCGGCTGCGCCACAACGACGTCACCGGCTCCGGGACGGCACCGGAGCGCGAGCGGACCAGGACGGCGACGACCACGGCGGCCAGCTCGGCGTCGGTCGGTCGGCCCCGCAGTACTCGCAGGACGGGTCCGGGGTCGGTGACCACCGCTAGAGGGGGATGTTTCCGTGCTTGCGCGGCGGGCGGTTCTGCCGTTTGTTGTGCAGGGACCGCAGTGCGCGCACCACATAGGCGCGGGTGTGCGACGGCTCGATGACCGCGTCCACGTAGCCCCGCTCGGCCGCCAGGTACGGGTTGAGCAGCGCGTCCTCGTACGCGGCGATCAGCTCGGTGCGAGCTGCATCGGGGTCGGCGGCCTCGCCGATCTCCTTGCGGTGCAGGATGTTCACCGCCCCCTGGGCTCCCATGACGGCGATCTGGGCGGTCGGCCACGCGAGGTTGACGTCGGCTCCGAGGTGTTTGGAGCCCATCACGTCGTAGGCCCCGCCGAAGGCTTTGCGCGTGATCACGGTGACCAGCGGGACGGTGGCCTCGGCATAGGCGTAGATCAGCTTGGCGCCGCGGCGGATGATGCCGTTCCACTCCTGGTCGGTGCCGGGCAGGAACCCCGGTACGTCGACGAACGTCAGTACCGGGATGTTGAACGCGTCGCAGGTTCGCACGAACCTCGCTGCCTTCTCGGAGGCGTCGATGTCCAGCGTCCCGGCGAACTGCATCGGCTGGTTGGCCACGACGCCGACCGATGCCCCGTCCACGCGGCCGAACCCGCACAAGATGTTCGGGGCGAACAGCGCCTGAACCTCCAGGAACTCACCGTCGTCGACCACCGACTCGATCACGGTGTGCATGTCGTAGGGCTGGTTGGCCGAGTCGGGGATGATGCGGTCCAGAGCGAGGTCGGAGTCCGTCGGTTCCAGGGAGGCGGCGCCGGCGAACACCGGCGGGTCCTCGAGGTTGTTGCAGGGCAGGTAGGACAGCAGCGCCCGGGCCAGGTCCAGGCAGTCGGTCTCGTCGGCCGCGACGAAGTGCGCGACGCCGGACTTGGAGTTGTGGGTGCGGGCCCCGCCCAGCTCCTCCATCTCCACGTCCTCGCCGGTGACCGTCCGGATGACGTCGGGGCCCGTGATGAACATGTGCGAGGTCTGGTCGACCATCAAGGTGAAGTCGGTGATGGCCGGGGAGTAGACCGCGCCGCCGGCGCACGGCCCCATCACCAGCGACAGCTGCGGGATCACCCCGGAGGCCAGCACGTTGCGCCGGAAGATCTCCCCGTACAGCCCGAGTGAGACAACGCCCTCCTGGATGCGGGCCCCGCCGGAGTCGTTGATGCCGACCACCGGGCAGCCGATCTTCAGGGCCATGTCCATGATCTTGACGATCTTCTCGCCGAAGACCTCCCCGAGCGATCCGCCGAAGACCGTGAAGTCCTGAGCGAAGACGCACACCTGGCGGCCGTCGACGGTGCCGAACCCGGTGATGACGCCGTCGCCGTAGGGCCGCTTGCTGCCGATGTCGAAGTTGTGCGAACGGTGCCGGGCCAGTGCGTCGGTCTCGACGAACGACCCTTCGTCCAGGAACGCGGTGACCCGTTCGCGTGCGGTGCCCTTCCCGCGCTTGTGCTGGTTGTCCACGGCTCGTGCGGATCCGGCCTGGTGGGCCTGGTCCAGCTTGTGGCGCAGCTGGGCCAGCTTGCCCTCGGTGGTGTGCAGGTCTGCACGGGGCTCGACGGGGGACTGCGGGGCGCTGGCTGCCATGCGCCGTAGCGTAGCCACGTGGTCGACGACGGTTTCGAGGCCCCGGCACGGCCTGCGCTGGCCGCTGCGGCACTGCGGGCCGCACTGGCGGGGCCAGGCCGGCCCTGGCGCGACGTCCAGGTGGTGGCCGCCACCGGTTCGACGAATGCGGACCTGGTGGTCCAGGCCCGTGACGGCGCGGCAGCCGGTCTGGTCCTGGTGGCCGAGGAGCAGACCGCCGGTCGCGGCCGGCTGGGACGGAGCTGGACCTCTCCGGCCAGGTCGGGCCTGACCTTCTCGGTGCTCCTGCGCCCGGTGGGCCCGCCGGCCAGGCTCGGGTGGCTCCCGCTGCTCACCGGGCTTGCCGTCGCCGAGTCGGTGAGCCGGCTCGCCGGGCTAGACGTGCGGCTGAAGTGGCCCAACGACCTGTTGGTAGGGGAACGAAAGCTCGGCGGGATCCTGGCCGAACGGGTGGGCACAGCGGTCGTGGTGGGGCTGGGCCTCAACGTCACCGCTGTCGGCCAGGAGCTGCCAGGGCCGTGGGCGACGTCCTTGGCTGCCGAGAGCGCTGCCTGCATCGACCGCGACCCGATCCTCGTCGCCGTGCTGCGCCGGCTCGCCGAACGGGTGGCAGCCTGGGACCGTGCGTCCGCAGACCCAGAGCTTCGGCTGGCCTATACCCAGCGCTGCGCGTCGCTGGGCCGTACGGTCCGGGCCGAGCTGCCGGGCGGGCGCGTGGTGGCCGGGATCGCGCGCAGCCTGGACCCCCAGGGCCGGCTCGTGGTCGAGACCGATTGCGGGCCCGAGCCGCTCAGCGCCGGCGACCTGGTTCACCTGCGCTGAGAACCGTGCAGATGTCCGGCGGCAGTGCGGTGCCCAGCATCGGGACCCGGTCCGTGCCACGATTCCGCCATGGGCTACCCGAGCAGGCTCCTGACTGAGGGCGAGACCGTCGAGTTCGAGATGCGGCCGCACTGGCGGTCCATGGTCGTGCCGTCGATGGCCGTGCTGGTCACGGTCGCGGCGGCCTCCTACCTGATCGCGATCGTTCCGGACGGCAGCCTGGCCAAGTGGCTGCGTTGGGCGATCCTTGCGGTCGCGCTGGTGGCGCTGGTCGCGTGGTTCCTGCGCCCGCTGCTCGCCTGGCTCACCACCCAGTACGTGTTCACCAGCCGCCGGATCATCACGCGGACCGGGATCGTGGCGCGCCACGGCAAGGACATGCCGCTGTCCAAGGTCAACGACGTCAGCTTCGCCTACACCGTGCTGGAAAGGCTGCTGCGCTGCGGGACACTCACCGTGTCGAGCGCGTCCGAGGATGGGAGCCTGGTAGTCCGCAACGTGCCAAGAGTCGAGGAGATCCAGCGCGAGATCTACCGGCTGACTGAGCGTGACGCCCAACGGCGCCGGCACAGTGCGGCCGACGGCACGGGCCAGTAGCCGGCACCGATGACCGACCGCGCCCCCGGCGGCGCCGGCGCTCCCGGGGGGGACGGGCCGCCGCACGCCCCCACTGCCGCCGACCTGGACACGTTGCTGCTGGGTGCCCGCCCCCGCTACACCCGCGAGGAGGCCGCGCAGCGCGCCGGGGTCCCGATCGAGCGGGCCCGCAGGTACTGGCGGGCCCTCGGCTTCGCCAACACCGCGTCGGCGCCGGCGTTCACCGACGCCGACGTCACGGCGATGCGCCAGCTCGCCGCACTGGTCGACGCCGGCACCTTGTCCGAGGACATGGCGCTGGGCATCACCCGGGCCCTGGGCCACACCACGGCCAGGCTGGCCTCCTGGCAGGTCGACGTGCTGCTCGACAAGCTGTCAGGGGGGACCGGTCTGCGGTCGGGTCTGTCGGTCACCGAGGCCTACGAGACGGCCCAGACGTTGCTGCCTGAGCTGGAGTCTTTGGTGGTGCACGCCTGGCGTCGCCAGCTCGCCGCGGCCGTCGACCGGGTGCTGTCCGACGACGACACTCTGGTCGACGCCTCACACCTGTGCGTCGGCTTCGCCGACCTGGTGGGGTTCACCAGGCTGTCGCGTCGCATGGAGCAGCGTGACCTCGCCGCGCTCGTCGAACGTTTCGAGCAGGCCGCCGCTGACGTGGTGACCGCGGCCGGGGCGCGGCTGGTCAAGACCCTCGGCGACGAGGTCTTGTTCCTGGCCGAGTCCCCGGCCAGCGGAGCAGGCGCAGCGTTGAGCCTGCTCGAAGCGTTCAGCGACGACGACGGGATGCCAGACCTGCGGATCGGGCTGGCCACCGGGCTGGTCATCGCCCGCATGGGCGACGTCTTCGGCACCACGGTGAACCTGGCGAGCAGGCTGACCTCGCTGGCCAGGCCTGCCTCGGCGCTGGTCGACGTCGCCACCGCGCAGGACCTGTCCGGCGATCGACGGTTCGAGACCGTGGCGCTGTGGCGTCGACCCTTGCGCGGGCTCGGCCTGGTGGAGCCGTACCTGCTGCGCCGACGTGGTCCACTAGTGCCGTGAGCGACCTGCCGGCAGCGGTCTCGCTGCGTGAGGTGGGGCCGCGCGACGGCTTGCAGAACGAGGAACCGGTCTCCACTGCCGCCAAGGTGGAGCTGATCGACGGCCTTGCCAGGACCGGCCTGACCAGGATCGAGGCGGTCTCGTTCGTTCGGGCTTCCTCCATCCCCCAGATGGCAGACGCCGAACAGGTGTGGGCCGCCATCGACCACCCGAGCGGGGTCCGCTTCTCGGCTCTGGTGCCGAACCTGCGCGGCGCCGAGCGCGCCCTGGCGGCCGGGGTCGAAGAGATCGAGGTCGTGGTGTCGGCCTCAGACACCCACAACCGGCGCAACGTCGGCCGCTCCACTGACGACTCGCTGCTCGACCTCGAGCGGATCGTGGAGCTGGCGCACGGCCGCGGTGCCACGGTCTCGGCGATCGTCGCCACCGCCTGGGGGTGCCCTTACGAGGGGGACCTGCCGATCGAACGGGTCCTGGACGTGGCCGCCCGCGCCCTGGCCGGCGGGGCGGACAGCCTGTCGTACGGGGACACCACCGGGATGGCGACCCCGGGTCGGGTGACCAGGCTGATCGGACAGACCCGGTCCGCGCACCCGGACACGCCGCTGAACCTGCATTTCCACAACACCCGCGGGACGGCGCTGGCCAACGTGCTGGCCGCCCTCCAGCTGGGCGTGGCCGACTTCGACGCCTCGGTCGGCGGCCTAGGCGGGTGCCCCTACGCTCCGGGAGCCTCGGGAAACGTGGCGACCGAGGAGCTCGTGCACATGGTGCAGGACATGGGCGTGTCCACCGGGGTCGATCTGGACGCACTGCTCGAGGTGGCAGCGCGGGCCGAGCAGATGGTCGGCCGGACCCTTCCCTCGCAGGTGCTTCGGGCGGGTCCGCGCAGCCGGCGCGCCGATGGTGCGGTCGAGTGAGATCCCCGCCAGAGAATCCAGCCCCAGCGTCGACCGGCCGAAGGACTACACAGAGCATGTCCGTCGATGCACGCAAGGAGGGTTGACCGGCTGTGGCCGCTGCTGAAGCGCGCTTGTCGGCCGGGCTGGTCGTGGCATCCCCGCGGGACAGCGCCGTCGCACGGTTGCACGCCCTCACCGAGATCGCCAAGTCGGCGACAGGAGCAGCGTCGTTCGAGGACGCGGTCCGGCGAACCGCCGAGGCTGCCCGGCTGGCACTTGAGGCCGCGTCATTGTCGATCTCAGTCTGGGAGCGCGACCAGGCACACGTCCGGGTTCTGATCAACATCGGTGACCTCGCCCCGCACGAGCAGGGTTCCCCCGTGGAAGAGATCTACTCGGTCACCGAGTTCCCCCAGCTCGTCGACCTGTTCGCCCGGGGGCAGGGCTTCGTGCACACGCTGGCGGACCCGCCGGATGGCGCCGAGCCGATGCCGCAGGACCAGGTCATGTCTGACCTGCTGCGCTCGCTCGGGAAGGCTTCCTCCCTGAGCGTGCCGCTCGTCCTGGAGGCGCGGGTCTGGGGAGAGCTGTTTGTGACCAGGAGCCATGGAGCCCCGGCCTTCGACGAGGACGATATCGACTATGGGATCGCCGTGGCCGCGCAGGTGGCCGCGGGGATCTCTCAGGGTCAGCACCTGGAACGCGTTGCCCGTCTCGCATACACCGACGCCCTGACTGGGTTGGCCAACCGGCGTGCCATCGACGACCGGCTGGACCGCGCCATGGACCGGCACCGCGCCGACGGCACCGAGGTGTCCTTGGTGGTCGTCGACGTCAACGGCCTCAAGCGGATCAACGACAACCAGGGCCACGAGGCCGGAGACCGGGCGCTGGTCCACTTCTCGGGCCTGCTGGCCGCCGCGGCCGGTGTGGTGCCGGGCAGCCTGGCCGGTCGCACCGGCGGGGACGAGTTCTGCGTCATCCTCGAGGGGAGCAGCGCTGACGACGCCGTCCGCGTGGCCGAGCTGCTGTGCCGGCAGGCCGGCGCCAGCCTGGACGAGGGCATCGCCTGCGGGGTGGCCTCCACCGGCGACCCGGTGGGAGTCGTCGACAACCCCGCCCGGCTGTTCCGCCTGGCCGACGCGGCCCAGACCAGGGCCAAGCGAAGCCGGGCCAGGCACCCGGTCGTCGCCGGTCGTGGCCTGCCCACCGACGCCACGGTCCGGCTCGCCGACGCAGCGGAGCGGTCGAGCCGTGCCGGCTTCCCGCGAGGCGACCGGCGCCGGGTGCGAAAGCGCGCCGAGCCGTTCGCGTTCATCCTCCAGGACGTGCTGCGTACGTTGGACCACGCGCACCCCTGCGGTACGGCTGAATGCCTGGAAGTGGTGGCCGACAACGTCACCAGGCTGGTCGACGGCTGCAGCTGGTGGGTGTCGCGGACCGACGACGCCCAGCAGAATGTGTGCACCGTCAGCTACTCCGCCATCCGACGCGGTGGTGGCTCAGTTGCCGACCCCGAGGTTGCGGGCGGGCAGCTGGGGAGCTTCGCGCTCTCGGACTACCCCCTGACGGCCTCCGTCCTGGATGGCGCAGCGGTCGTGGTCTCGGCCGACGATCCGGGTGCCGACCCGCAGGAGCGCGCCATCTTGGAAGCGGCCGGCTACGCGGCGGTTGTCATGGCTGGTGGCCGGGACATTCACGGCTACGGATGGTTGGTAGAGGTCTTCGTCGACGACATCTCCGGTGACGTGTCCGCGCTGGCCGTGGCCTTGAGGGCTCTGACCGCCTGCGCCCTGGTCGCCGCTGCGAGCCGGTGAACGGCCCCAGGCTCCCCAGGAGCACCGGGGCCGACGAGCGGCTGGCCGGCCTGGTCCGGCTTGCTCGCATCCTGGCTGACTCGCGGTCGGTTGAGGAGGTGGCCGAGCGGGCCGCGGAGGAAGGTCGCTTCGCGTTCGGCGCCGACTCGGTCTCGCTGGGCCAGCTGGAACGAGAGCACGGCATCGTGCGTGTGGTGGTGACCGTCGGCGCCGCCGTCGCGGCGGCCGACCGGTTCCCCCTCAACGAGCAGTACCGCCTGACCGACTTCCCCCTGCTGGGGCTGATGGTCGACGAGGCACGTCCCTGGCACATGCGGCTGGACGACGCCGACGCCGGGCCAGGGGAGCGCGAGCTGCTCCAGCGCCTGGGCGCCACGTCGGCGCTTGCGACCCCGGTGCTGTCCGAGGGTCGCGTCTGGGGTGAGCTCTTTGCCACCCGCGGAGGGCAGGTCCCCCCGTTCGACGACGACGACCTCGCCTTCGCGCAGGCCTTCGCCGGCATGGTCTCGGCAGGGCTCGCCCAGGTCGAGCACCTGGCCCGCGTTGAGCACCTGGCCTACCACGACCCGCTCACCGGCCTGGGCAACCGGCGCCTGGTTGAGGAGCGGCTCGAGGCGGCGCTGGACGCCTCGCACGAGGCAGGTCCACCGGTCACCGTGGTGATGGCGGACGTGAACCGGCTCAAGGAGGCCAACGACCGGTATGGGCACGAGGCCGGGGACCGCGCGCTGGTGGCCATCGCCAACGCCCTGTCCCTGGCGACCGGGACGGTGCCCGGCGCGGTGGCCGGGCGCATCGGGGGCGATGAGTTCTGCGCCGTGCTTCCCGGCTACGGCACCGCGGTCGGGCAGGCGCTGGCAGCGGCTTTCCTGCGGGGTACTGCCGACGCCCCCTACGGGGTCAGCGTCGCCTGCGGGCTGGCGTCGACGGAGAACGAGCCGAGTCCGCTGTCGGCGGCGCGACTGTTCGCCCTCGCCGACGCAGCCCAGTACGAGGCGAAGCGGGCCGGGGCTGTCCACCCGGTCGTCGCCGGCCCGTCTTCTGAGCGCGGTGAGCGGCGGGCGCTGCGTGGCCGCAGCGAAGAGCCCGGGCTGTTGAGCTCCGTCCTGGACGCTCTCGAGGCCAGCTCGGGCAGGCACCCGTCCGAACGGGTGGCTGTCGCGGCGGCGGCGCTGGCCGACCGGCTCAGCGCGGCAGGCTGGGTGGTGAGCAGGCTGCGCGAGGGGGCTGCGCTTCCCCTGGTCTTCGAGGCCCGAAGGGAGGGCGCGTTCGTGACGGCCTCGGTGCCGGCGTCGGCACGTGCTGACTGGATGGTTCGGGCCCGCTCGCACGGCACGGTCGTCGGCGTCGACGATGAGGACGTGCCGTTGGCTGCCGTACGCGGGGCTGCTCGCGTGGTGGTGGCCGCCAGCGGTGACTGGCTGGTGGAGCTGCTGTGTGACGGGCCCCCGCCAGTGGATGCCGCTGCGGTCCTGCGCGCTGCCCTGGGAGTTGCCCTGGGTCCTTGACAGTCAGCTGGCCTGCAGTTCGGGCGAGCGCGGCGGGCTGGGGTCACCGGCCACCGCTGGGCTCGCAGCGCCGACCAGCAAGCAGCCTCGCCTGCGTCGGGGCTCAGACCTGGGTGCGGAACTCGGTGGCGAGCTCTTCGTCGTCGGCGACCTCTGGGAACACCCAGCGGCGGTAGGCCCAGAACCGAAACATCGTGCCGAGCACCAGGCCGACACCGTTGGCAGAGATCTGGTCGGCGAGCAGGCTGGTGAACCCGAGAACGTAGTGCGAGATCCACAGGCAGCCGACCGCGATGGCCAGACCCCCGATGTTCAGGACGAAGAACATGGCGTACTCGCGTGCGTACCCGACCCGGTCGCGGTGCCGGAAGGTCCAGAACCGGTTGCCCAGGTAGGCCACCGCCGTGGCCAGGACGGTCGAGAAGACCTTCGCCGTGATCGGCTTGTCGGCCAGTCCGTGGTGACGTAGGAGGCTGAAGGAACCCACGTCGACGACGTAGGCGATCGCGCCGACCACGCCGAACTTGGCAATTTCGTGCAGGAGGTGGCCCACCCGGTCCCTGATCCCGACGCGCAGTCGCGTCAGGCGGGTGGGCAAGGACACTGTCCCAGCGTACGTCGAGCCCCGGGGATGTCGAAACATGTCTGGTCCACATCACGGGTGCCTGTACACCGCCGTGGCAGGTCGGGTCGCCCGGCTGGACAGGCTGGCGCCGCCGGCCGGGCCCGACCTGGTTCACTGGCTAGGCTCGGCGCTGTGAAGCACTCGCCCCTACCGTCGGCCTTCCCGGTCGTCGGGATCGTGGGCGCTGGCCAGCTGGCGCGGATGTCGGTGGCCCCGGCCATCGCGCTGGGAATCCGGTTGCGCGTGCTGGCCGAACGGCCGGACGATCCGGCCGCGCAGGTAATGGCGGACGTCACGGTGGGTGACTACCGGGATCTGCGCACCCTGCAGGCGTTCGCGGCCGGCTGCGATGTCCTCACGTTCGACCATGAGCACGTGCCCACCGCGCACCTTCAGGCTCTCGAGGTCGCTGGGGTAGCGGTCCGTCCGGGCTCGGCCGCGCTGGTGCACGGCCAGGACAAGCTGGTGATGCGCCAGCGGCTGCAGACCCTCGGAGTGCCCGTGCCGCGGTGGGCTCCGGTCGGCTCGATGGCGGACCTCACAGCGTTCGCAGGGTCTGGTATGCACGCACGTGGCACGCCGGTGGTGCTCAAGACCAGCCGCGGCGGCTACGACGGCAAGGGGGTGCGGGTGCTGCGCACCGCCGCCGACGTCGAGTCGGCCGCGGACTGGATCGACTCAGGCCTGCAGCTGATCGTTGAGGAGCTGGTCGACTTCAGCCGTGAGCTCGCCGTCCTGGTGGCACGCTCACCGTCTGGGCAGGCCGTGGCCTACCCGGTGGTCGAGTCGCTCCAGGTGGACGCGGTGTGCCGGGAGGTGTACGCGCCAGCGCCGGGCATCGGCGAGCAGCACGCCCTGGCCGCGCAGGAGGCCGCGCTGCGGATCGCCCAGGACCTGCAGCTCACCGGCCTGATGGCTGTGGAGCTGTTCGACACTGCCGGTGGCGTCCTGGTCAACGAGCTTGCGCTTCGCCCCCACAACACCGGCCACTGGACGATCGAGGGATCGCTGACCAGCCAGTTCGAGCAGCACCTGCGGGCGGTGCTGGACCTACCGCTCGGCGCGCCCACCCCGGTCGCCCCGCATGCGGTCATGGTCAACGTGCTCGGCGCCGACCTGCCCGACCTGTACCCGGCGTACCTGCACTGCATGGCCCGCGACCCCGGCCTGAAGATCCACGTGTACGGAAAGCAGGTCCGGCCCGGCCGCAAGGTCGGGCATGTCACGGTTGTCGGGCAGGACCTCGACGACCTGCGCGAGCGAGCCCGACACGCCGCGGCCTATCTGAGAGGACAGATCCAGGAATGAACGCCGAAGACACGCGGCCTCTGGTCGGTGTGGTCATGGGGTCCGACTCGGACTGGGGGGTGATGGCTGCAGCTGCTGCGGTGCTGGAGGAGTTCGACGTGCCGCACGAGGTCGACGTCGTGTCCGCCCACCGGATGCCGGAGGCCATGCTCGAGTACGGCAGGTCGGCGGCCACCCGCGGGCTGCGGGTGATCGTCGCCGGCGCTGGAGGCGCCGCACACCTGCCTGGGATGCTCGCCTCGGTCACGCCACTGCCGGTGATAGGCGTCCCGGTGCCGCTGGCCATCCTGGACGGCCTGGACTCCCTGCTGTCGATCGTCCAGATGCCCGCAGGCGTGCCTGTCGCGACGGTGGCGATCGGCGGGGCGCGCAACGCAGGCCTGCTTGCCGTGCGGATCCTCGCGATCGCTGACGAGGGTCTGCGCGCTCGGATGGTCGCCTTCCAGGTGGCCCTGACCGCGGCCGCGAGCGCCAAGGGTGACGGCATCCGCACCGCGCCCACAGCCGCGGAATGATCGGCGTCGTCGCCACGCTGCCCTGACCGGACCGGCTGATCGACGGGTCCGCGCGGGTTCGCCTGGGGGACTGCGACGTCGACTTCACTGGGTCAGTCGAATCTCGCGACGGCCGGTTAGGAGTAGCACGGTCACTCGCTTCGAGGTCCGGTGGTGAGCGCGCAGCGGATCCCAGGCTCGGGTTTGCCTCAGGACTCATCCCCCGAGCTCCGTGCCCAGCGAATACCTGACCCCGGCGATGGAGAATCGAGCAGTTGACGTCCAGCTGCTTGTTGCCCGATCCAGGCCTCCACCGTCATCCGTCGGTGGCGGACGTCACCTTCGCCGTGACCGCGGAGCTGGCCGGGCTCGCCGTCATGCATTTGGACAACGAATTGGAGCTGATCAGCGTGGCGACCAGTCAGGCGACGGAAGCGTCTGCGGATCGCCACGCCCTGCGGATCGTCGAACCACCCATGAGTTCGGGGTCGCCCTGCCCGGCTGGCCCGGTCGTCGAACCGGTTGCGCTCGCGGCCTTCCATCAAGGCAGACGACCGTGGCCAGGCTAAGTCGACTACCAGACGCCCAGGCGTGGGCCCTCGATCGCGGGGCAGCGATCCATGACCACGGCCAGCCCGGCGGCAGCGGCGCGTGCCGCCGCGTCGGCGTCGATGACGCCGAGCTGCAGCCACACCGCCCGGGCTCCGACGGTGATCGCCTGGTCCACCACGTCCCCGACCAGTGCCGAGTTCACGAAGCAGTCCACGACGTCGATAGCCATCGGCACCTGGGCGAGGGTGGCATAGCCGCGCGCGCCGTGCACGGTCTCGGCTCTGGGGTGGATCGCCACGATGGTCCGGCCCCTGCGCGCCAGGACCTCGGCCACGCCGTGGGCAGCCCGTCGGGTGTTTGTGCTGAGCCCCACGATCGCCCACACCGGCGCCGAGGTGAGCAGGCGGACCATCACGGCCGGGTCGGAGTAGTTGGCGTCAGCCGCACTGGCCATCGTCGTGGCTGTCACGGCCGGCCCAGCGCGCGGTAGGTCCACCCAGCCGCGCGCCAGGCCGGCACGTCCAGCACGTTGCGCCCGTCCACGATCTTCGCCTGCCGGACGACGCGTCCCAGCGCGCGGGGGTCCAGAGCTCGGAACTCGGGCCATTCGGTCAGGTGCAGGACCAGGTCAGCACCCGCGCAGGCCGCGTTGACGCTCTCGCAGTAGTCCAGCATCGGGTACCGGGCCTGCGCGTTCACCATGGCCTGCGGGTCGTAGACCCGGACAGTCGCGCCCTGCTCGTGCACTGCGGCGGCGACGTCGAGCGCGGGGGAGTCCCGCACGTCGTCTGACCCGGGCTTGAAGGCTGCCCCCAGGACCGCAACCACCTGGCTCTGCAGCGACCCGCCCACCTGTTCGCGCGCCAGGTCGACCGTGCGTGCCCGGCGGCGCTGGTTGATGGCGTCCACCTCGCGCAAGAACGTCAGGGCCTGGTCGACGCCGAGCTCGCCGGCCCTGGCCATGAACGCCCGGATGTCCTTGGGCAGGCACCCGCCGCCGAAACCCAGGCCGGGTCGCAGGAACGCCCCGCCGATGCGGTCATCGTGGGACAGCGCCTCGGACAAGACGGTGACATCCGCCCCGGTGGCCTCGCACAGCTCGGCCATGGCGTTGATGAAGGAGATCTTGGTCGCCAGGAACGAGTTCGCGGCCACTTTGACCAGCTCAGCGGTCGGAAGGTCGCTGACCACGACCGGGGTCGGCCGGGTGATCACGCCGGCATACACCGCACGCAAGGTGGCCTCGGCCGCCGCCGACGTGACGCCGAAGACCAGCCGGTCAGGCTCAAGACTGTCGCGCACGGCGAAGCCCTCACGGAGGAACTCGGGGTTCCAGGCCAGGTCCACGCCGCCGCGGGCGGGAGCGTTCTTGGCCAGCCGGGCAGCCAGCTGCTGCGCGGTGCCGACCGGGACGGTGGACTTGCCCACCACAAGGGCCGGGCGGTGCAGGTGCGGGATGAGCGAGTCGACCGCCGCGTCGACGTATCTCAGGTCCGCGGCGTTGCTGCCTGTCCGCTGCGGGGTACCGACGCACAGGAAGTGCACGTCGGCGCCCTCGGCCACCTCGGCGGGGTCGGTGGTGAAGGTCAAGCGGCCGGTCGCCAGGGACCGTCGCAGCAGCTCGGGCAGCTCGGGCTCGTAGAAGGGCAGATCACCCTGGCGCAGCCGCTTGACCTTGTCCGCGTCGGTGTCGATGCCGATCACTTCATGGCCCAGCTCAACCATGCATGCAGCGTGGGTGGCGCCCAGGTAGCCGGTGCCGATGACCGACAGGCGCAGACTCACCCGAGGCAGCCTACCGGCGCCCCGCCGGCGTCAACCCGCAGCGCGGGGTCTGCGACACTTCGAGCACCATCAGCAGAGGCGGTGTCACATTGGCCGAGTTCGCCACCACGCAGGAGCATGAGCTGCTGCGCGAGGCGGTGCGCCAGCTCGCGACGGACAAGATCGCGCCGCGTGCGGCGCAGATCGACGAGAGCGCCGAGTTCCCGTGGGACGTGCATGCAGCGCTGGTGGCCGCAGACTTCCACGCCGTGCACGTTCCCGAGGCGTACGGCGGGCAGGGCGCGGACGCCGTGTCGGCGTGCATCGTGATTGAGGAGGTGGCCCGGGCATGCGCCGCCTCAGCACTCATCCCGGCGGTCAACAAGCTGGGCACCGTAGGGATGATCCTGGCCGGCTCGCACGAGCTCAAGGCGCGGTACCTGCCTGAGGTCGCCAGGGGGGAGGCCATGTTCTCCTACGCCCTGTCGGAGTCCGAGGCCGGCTCGGACGCGGCCGCGATGCGAAGCAGGGCGGTCCCCGACTCCGACGGCTGGGTGCTCAACGGGTCCAAGCGATGGATCACCGGCGCCGGTGTGTCCACCTACTACACCGTCATGGCAGTGACCGACCCGGACGCGGGCCCCCACGGCATCTCCTCGTTCGTGGTCCACGCGGACGACTGCGGGTTCACCCTCGGCGCGCCGGAGAAGAAGATGGGGATCAAGGGATCTCCGACCCGCGAGCTGTTCTTCGACAACGTGCGCCTGCCCCCGGACCGGATCATCGGCGCCCCCGGAACGGGCTTCTCCACAGCCCTGCGCACCCTGGACCACACCCGCCCCACGATCGCGGCGCAGGCCGTCGGGATCGCGCAGGGCGCTTTGGACTTCGCGGTGGCGTACGTGAAGGAGCGCAAGCAGTTCGGCCGGGCGGTCGCCGAGTTCCAGGGGCTTCAGTTCATGCTCGCTGACATGCAGATCAAGCTCGTCGCGGCCCGCCAGCTGACCTACGCGGCGGCAGCCAAGAGCGAGCGTGGGGACGCGGACGCTACCGGTTTCGCCGCTGCGGCCAAGGCGTTCGCGTCAGACTCTGCCATGGAGATCACCACCGACGCTGTGCAGCTTCTCGGCGGCTACGGCTACACCAAGGACTACCCAGTTGAGCGGATGATGCGCGACGCCAAGATCACCCAGATCTACGAGGGGACCAACCAGATCCAACGCGTCGTGGTCGCCCGCAACCTGCTGAAGTAGCTACCCTGCGGCGTTTGCCCCGGTCGGTGACCGGCAGGGCGCTGGTGTCGGCGGGGGCTCGCGAAGACGCCTTCGCGGGCCCCGTCTTCGCCTCTGGCGGCTCATGACGGCAAGCGGCCACACCATGGGGTGTCAACCGGCTGGGCGCCGATACCTCTGCGGTGCCTTCGAGGCTGCGTACAGCGCAGGTGCACAGCGCAGGTGCACAGCGCAGGTGCACAGCGCAGGTGCACAGCGCAGGTGCACAGCGCAGGTGCACAGCGCAGGTGCACAGCGCAGGTTCACCACCGCGACGTCATCAGCAGATCCAGGCAGGTGGCCGCTGCCCAGCCATACTGGTCCGGTGCCCGTGCCCCGCCGACCCCCTCTGAACCGCGTAGGCCGACCTGGTCCGGCCACCACATCTGTGGTGACTGGGGCTGTGCTGCTGCTGGCGATCGCGGCCTGCTCGACGCCGAGCGCACTGCCTGGCGCAGCGGCGGCGACGTCCACGGCGGCGGCGCCCGTTGGCTCCACGTCCAGTGCCCAGTCCTCCTCGTTGCCACCCAGACTGACGCCGTCGGCGAGCATGGCCTCCCTCAGACCGAAGCCCACCCACCCGCCGACCGGGGCTCAGCACCTACCCGGTGTGCCGATCGTGGCCGGCAGGCCGCTGTCCGGGAGGGTGGTGGGTATCGACCCCGGTCACAACGGCCGCAACTACACCGACCCCGCCTTCTTGAACCAGTGGGTCTGGAACGGGCGGGCCATGGAGCACTGCGACACCACCGGCACGTCGACCGACTCCGGCTACAGCGAGTCGCTGTTCACCTTCACCGTCGCCTCCTACCTTGCGGCGGACCTTCGCGCCCAGGGTGCGACGGTGGTGATGACTCGCACGTCGAACTCGGGAGTCGGCCCCTGCGTCAACACCAGGGCGAGCATCATCGACGCCGCACATGCCGATGTCGCGGTGGACATCCACGCCGACGGCGGCCCGCCCGGCGGACGCGGCTTCGCCCTGCTCGAGCCCGTCGCGGACGGGCCGAACAATGCCGTCGTCGGCGCGTCGGCGGCGTTCGGCACATATGTCCGGTCGGACTTCCTCGCTTACGCCGGGATGCCGGTGAGCACGTACGACGGGGTCAACGGCGTCGCGTTTCGCAGCGACCTTGCTGGCCTGAACCTCACCACGGTGCCCAAGCTCTTGATCGAGTGCGGGAACATGCGCAACGCCACCGACGCCGCCCTTCTGACCAGCACGGCGTTCCAGCAGCGCGCGGCCCACGCCCTCGACCTGGCCATCGTGACCTACCTGGCTCGCGCGTGACCGGGGCCGGGTCGCCGCGCCCGACGGCCGCGTCGCGCCTTACGCTGTCGAAGATCATGTCCGTCGTCGACACCAACTTGCTGGGGACTGTGCACGGCGGGGTGGTGATGAAGTTCGTCGACGATGTCGCCGGGGCCGTCGCCGCCCGGCACAGCGGCGGCGCGGCCGTCACCGTGGCGATGGACGAGATGCTGTTCGTCACCCCGGTGCGGGTCGGGGACCTGGTCCACGCCTCGGCGCAGGTCAACTGGACGGGTCGTTCGTCGATGGAAGTCGGGGTGCGCGTGGTCGCCGAGCGCTGGGACCAGGCCGGTGTTCCCCCGACCAGGGTGGCCACGGCCTACCTGGCTTTCGTCGCGGTGGACCACGACGGTGTGCCGCGGCTGGTCCCGGAGCTGGTCCTGGAGTCCGACGACGACCGGCGGCGCTTCGCCGAGGCAGGCATCCGCCGCCGGCACCGCCTGGCCAGGCGCGAAGAGATCCGCCGCAGCCGGGGAGGTTCGCCCGACGCCTGACCTGCGGGCTGGGTGGCGCCGAGCCAGAAGGTCGGGTCAGGTGAGTGTCTTGCACACTGTCTGGGCGGCGGAGGTGGTGATGACCCCGCCGGGGTTGGACGCTGCGCTCGGGGCCGCCCCGGACGACACGGTGACTGCCTTGGGCGTGGAGTAGGCGGTACCCACGACGACCTGGAACACCTTGCCCTGGCCGGCCACCGGCGTCGCGACGGCCCCGGGGAAGGCCGCCTCGAGGGTCTTCACCGACACGTCGTAGCGGGGGTCGTACAGGATCTGCGTGGTGGTCACGCCGGTTGCTGTGGCGTTCTTGGCCGGACCGGCACTGACGTAGCCCTGCGCCACGAGGTCCGCGGTCGCCTTGGCGCCCATCCCGGCGACGCCGCCGCCGTTGAGGACCTGGACGGTGATCTTCGACGGTGCCACGGCGACCGGGGTACCAGCACCCGATGTGGCGGACGCTGAGGTCGCGGTCGTCTGACCGCCGATGGGGGTGTCGTCGTTGATCGCCTTGAACAGTGCCGCGGCCCGGCTCCGGCTCCACAGAACGGTCGACCCCAGTCCGCCGCCAGGCTGGTAGTTGACGTCGGACATGGGAACTGTGGTGAACACCACGTTGCTGGGCGACAGTCCGTGGGTGCGTGTGGCCAAGGCGAGCAGGTCGTCGCGGGACAGGCCGGTGTCCAGAGTGACCGAGGACAAGGTGGCAGACAGGAAACTGTTGAGCTTCAACGGGTTCAGCAGCACCTGGGTGCTCAGGGCGGAGCGGAACATCGAGCCGAGGAATGCTTGCTGGCGCTTCATCCGGCCGAGGTCGGCGGTGGGGTCGACGTAGCGGGCCCGGACATAGGCCAGCGCGTGCGCGCCGTCGAGGCGGGTCGTCCCGGCCGGCAGTTTCAGGCCGCTCTTGGGGTCGTTCAGAGCCGTCGTGGAGCAGACATTGATCCCGCCCAGGGCGTTGACCATCGTGACGAAACCGTCGAAGCCGATCTCTACGTAGTGGTCGATGTGAACCCCGGTGGCCAGCTCGACGGTCTGCACGGTCAGCTTGGCACCACCGAAGGCGTAGGCGGCGTTGAGCTTGTTGTGCGACGCGGCGTGGTGCACCCCTTGCGCGTCGGTGTACGCCGGGATCGCGACGTAGGAGTCGCGAGGTAGCGAGATCACGGTCGCCTTGTCACTGGTTGCCGACAGGTGCAGAAGGATCATCGTGTCGCTGCGCCGGCCTCCGGCGTTGGTTGCGGTGGCGCTGCCCACGTGCAGCGCGTCGATCTGGGCCTTGGTCAGACCCGCCCGGCTGTCTGAGCCCACGAGCAGGAAGTTCTGCGCGACTGCGCCAGCGGCACTTACCGACCCGGCCGACTGCCCGGTGATCACGTCGACCCGGGTCACTTTCGAGTCGTAGTAACCAGCCAGGCCGGACCCGAGGATGCTGAAGCCCACCACCGCCACGGCAAGCCCGCCCGAGACCGCGGTCACCCACCGGCGCTTGCGCTGACCGCCCGCCGCTGCAGGCGCCGCCGGGTCGGCGGGCACCGCGGGCACCGTTGCGGGCGCAGGGTGAGCGGTCGTCTCGGCCCGCGCCGACCGCCGCGCGGCCTTCGGTCCCCGCGGGTTGAGCTCGGCGGGGAGCTCGGGCGGCGGTGTGCTCATGGCTGGTTTCCTCCGAAGACCGGCGCGGGCGCCGGACGGGCTGCTGCGTCGCGACGGCACCTTTGAGACTACGACGCCCGCTGGGGGTCGCCCGGTTGCCCAGGCTCGGACGGGCCCGCGTGTTTCTCGTCACGCCGGGGTGGGCGCGTCACGTCGCACCGGCCGGCCGGGCCCGCGTCGGTTACCGTTGGGCTCCCATGTCCGCTGACTCCTGGCCTCCGGTGAGCGTCATCATGCCGGTGCTCGACGAGGAGCGGCATCTGCGTGAGGCGGTGCTGGGCGTCCTGGCCCAGGACTACCCTGGCCCGCTCGAGCTGATCATGGCCCTGGGTCCGTCGCGCGACGCAACTGACGCGATCGCGACCGAGCTCGTCCAGGCCCACCCGCAGGTCCGGTCGGTGCCCAACCCGACCGGCACCACCCCGGCGGCGCTGAACGCGGCAGTGGCGGTGGCCAGCGCCGACATAGTGGTCCGGGTCGATGGTCACGCCGTGTTCCCCGCCGACTACATCCGCACTGCGGTCGAGGTACTTGCCGAGACCAAGGCTGACAACGTCGGCGGGATCATGGCCGCCGAGGGGGTGTCGGTCTTCGAGCGGGCGGTGGCCTGCGCGATGACCAGCCCGCTGGGAGTGGGCAGCGCGCGCTTCCACACCGGGGGCGCCGCCGGACCTGCCGACACGGTCTATCTGGGGGTGTTCCGCCGTTCCGCGCTTGAGCGGGTCGGCGGGTACGACGAGACGTTCCAGCGCGCACAGGACTGGGAGATGAACCTGCGGATCCGACGCAGTGGCGGGGTGGTCTGGTTCACCCCTCGGCTTCGGGTCGCCTATCGTCCACGTCCCACCGTGCGCCGGCTCGGGCGGCAGTACTTCGAGTACGGCCGCTGGCGCCGGGTGGTCGTGCGCCAGCACCCGGAGTCGGCCTCAGCCCGCTACCTCGCTGCGCCGGTCACCCTGGTCGCCGTGGCGGCCGGTACTGCCGCGGGGGTGGCCGGGCTGACCCTGGGGTCGGCGGCGCTGACCGCCGCTCTCATTGTGCCGGCCGGCTATCTGGCAACGGTGGTGGCCGGTTCAGTGGTCATCGGCCGGGACCTGCCACCCGCATCGCTGTCCCGGCTGCCGCTGGTCTTCGTGACCATGCACGGATGCTGGGCGGTTGGTTTCTTGACCAGTCCCCGGTCGCTGGCGCGCCGGCCGGGGCGCGGCTGAGGCTCCGTTACACTGGCTTGGCTGCGACGACGGCTGCCGGTGACGGCGTCCGGCCCGAAGACGTCCCCGCCGACGTTTCGAGCAGTGCGCGGCGACGGCCCGCGTCCCGTCGGGTGCGAACCCGGCAGAACAGACTTGGACGGTCCACGTGACAGCAGCACATGAGGCCGCCACCGGCAGGCGTCGGGACGAGTTCGAGCAACGGGTCCACGTCTACGAGCCGCACCGGGCGAGCATGCCGCCGATCGGCCCCTACCTGCGTGAGTTCTGGCGTCGACGTCGCTTCGCCTACGAGCTGTCCCGCTCCACCCAGAAGGCGGACAACTTCAACACCGCCCTCGGCTCGGCCTGGCTCGTCCTGAACCCGCTCCTGCTGGGTCTGGTGTACTTCCTGCTCGTCTCGGTCCTCGGCTCGGGCGGCAAGCAGGTCAGCTGGGTTACCACGCTGGGACGAATCCTGATCGGTCTGTTCACCTGGTTCTTCGCCGCGAACTCGATGGGGCTGGGCGCCCAGTCGATCACCTCCGGCGGGAGGCTGATCCTCAACCAGGCCTTCCCGCGGGCCCTGTTGCCACTGTCCTCGACCCTGTCCGCCTGGCTGATGTTCTTGCCGAGCATCCCGGTCTACCTGGTGTTCTACATCCTGGGGTCGACGCTGGACCATTCCCCCGGCCACCTGCCCGGACTGAGCTGGGCCCTGCTGTGGTATCCGCCGCTGCTGGTGATCCTCGCGGTCCAGTGCTTCGGCCTGGCGATGATCTTCGCCACGATGAGCGTGTACTTCCGTGACACCAACAAGTTCCTGACCTACCTGTTGCGCATCTGGCTCTACCTGACGCCGGTGCTGTACGGGATCGAGAAGTTCAACCACCACCTGTGGGCTCTGTACCTCAACCCGATGGGTCCGGTGATCGGCTCGATCACCAGGGTGTGGGTCGAGGCCACGGGGCCGTCGACGTCGCTGCTGTTGGCCGCGCTGGCCTGGTCGGTGGGCCTGTTCTTCTTTGGGGCCTGGTTCTTCATCACGAGGGAGCGCGACTTTGCGGTCCGTCTCTGAGCAGCTCATCCCGGACAACGTGGCGATCCGGATCGAGGACGTGTCGATCCGGTACAAGACGTCGTACGAGAAGAACCCGACGCTGCGCAACGCGTTCATCAAGTTCGGCAAGAGGGACGGGCGTCGGCGCGCCGTCAAGGTGATCGAGGCGGTCAACCACCTGACGATGGACGTGCCGCACGGCACGGTGCTGGGCATCCTCGGTGCCAACGGCGCCGGGAAGTCGACCCTGATGCGCGCGATGGCAGGCATCTTGCCGCCCACCAACGGTCGCATCATCGTCAACGGCCGGGTGAGCACCCTGCTCGCGTTGGGCGTTGGGTTCAACCCGATGCTGTCCGGCCGGGAGAACGTCATCCTCGGTGGCCTGGCCGCCGGGCTGTCGGTCGAGCAGGTCGAGGCGAAGTTCGACGAGATCGCCGACTTCGCCGAGCTCGGCGACTTCATCGACATGCCCATGCGGACGTACTCCTCAGGCATGTACGGCCGGCTCGGCTTCTCGGTGTCGGTCAACATGAACCCCGACATCCTGCTGATCGACGAGGCGCTGTCCACTGGCGACGCGGCCTTCAAGGAGAAGTCCATCGCCAAGATGCGCGAGCTCGTGTCCGAGGCGCGCACGATCGTGATCGTCAGCCACGCGTTGGGGCTGATGCAGGAGCTGTGCAGCTCGGCTGCGTGGCTGCACAAGGGCGAGCTGATCCAGACGGGGCGGCCGGTCGAGGTGTGCGAGGCCTACATGAAGTTCCTGAAGGTCGGCGAGACGGCCATCACCCTCGAGGATGTCTGAGCGCTCGGTGGTGCGCCCCGTTCCGGGCGGCCCGCTGGGCCGTGCCGGCCGTCGGGCCCCGGCTCAGGAGGGGAACGGGCGCAGGACGTACGGCTGGACGGGCAGCCCGTCCGCGAACAGCGTGGCGATCCGGATCACTGGGCGCACCGCCTCAACGATCTGGCCGTTGCCCAGGTAGATGGCCATGTGTGACAGGTCGGAGCCGTAGAAGACCAGGTCGCCGCGGCGACGCTGGGAGAACGGCACGTGCTCCAGCGCTGACGCATACATGTAGTTGGTGTCGCGGAAGCTGGCCTGTACGTGCAGGTCGGTGTTCAGCCCCGACACCACCCGTCCGCCGGCGTACATGGCCTGGATGACCAGACCCGAGCAGTCGAAGCCGATGGGACCCGCGCCGCCCCACATGTAGGCGGTGCCCACCCTGGAGGTGGCGTAGGCGATCATGGCCTCGACCCTTGAGGCGGCTGTGGCTGCGCGGCCCACGACCGGCTGCTGGGTGTAGCGGTCCACGCAGAACGGGTAGCCGGTCCCCAGCGCGGCCCAGGTCACGGCGTCCACCACCGCGGTGGCGGCAAGGGAGTGGGCGCGCTGGAAGGCCGCTACTGCTGCTGCCGTCGCGGCGTCGTACTGCTCACCGTGCCCGACCAGGTGCAGGGCCTTTTGGACCAGGTAGACCTTCACTCCGACGATGGCCGGTCCGACGGTCAGGCACCCGGCCGGCAACGGCACCCAGGTCACGTACGGGCCGCCCACCGGCACGCGCGCCGCCGACGGGCCGACGGTTGTGCGGCCAGGCGACGGGCTGGGCCGCAGGGTCCTCGAGGCAGCGGCCGAGGCACTCGGGCTGACCGGTGCCATCGTGGACGGTGCGGCCGAGGCGGACGTCTGGGGGGCGGTCGATCCGGCGGATCTGGCCGCGACGGACGTCCCCGGGCTGCTGCAGGCGACCAGGATCGCCGCCGCCGTCGCGGCGAGCGTCGACAGCGCCGGCAGCTCCTTGGCCGCGGCGCCGCGGCGACGCGGGCCGAACCTCACCGCTCTATTCTGCCGCGCCCGCCGAACCTCACCGCTCTATTCTGCCGCGCCCGCCGTGCCCCACCGGGTGCACAGGTGGTCGACTCGGCCCAGGCCCACCCCATTGACGGGGCGTTCGGCGCAGGGGTGAGCGCACCGCGGGCGGCTCAGTGCTGCCGTCCTGGTCTCAGATGACGCAGGAGCTGTTGGCTGCCGTCCGCACGGTGAGCGTCGGGGTCGGGGTGGCTGCCACGCTGACCGTGCGGACCCCGGTGTAGTTGGCGCCCACGTACAGGTCCAGAACTGCGCCGAGGCTGGAGTCGGCGACCGAGCTGGCCCCGGGCACCGAGGAGGTCAAGGTCAGCCCCGACTGGTCGTAGGCGGGGGAGTAGCGCACCAGCGTCGTGGGCATCGCCGCCGGTGCGGTCGTGACGGCGATGACGTGGAACCCCAGTGCGCGCAGCGCCGCTGCGGCGCTTGGGCCCAGGCTGGCCTTCCCGGACGCGTTGATGACCTTGACCGTCACCAGGTTCGGTGCAGTCTTGACCACCGGGCCGGCGGGGACCTTGGCCACCGGCGGGTAGGGGGTGTCGTTGTTCATCGCGTCGTAGATCGGCTGCGCGGTTGCTTGGTTGATGTAGACGTTGGCCCCGTCTCCGGCGGGGTACCAGGGCGTGGGGATGAACTCGACCGCGCCCGGCTTCAGAGCGGTCAGGCTCTGGGCCAGGTCCCTGAGTGCGGACAGGTTTGCCAGCCCGGGGTCGGCGGTGATCGACCGCGTCGTCGCGTCCAGCACCCGGTACAGCTGCAGGGGGTTGGTCAGCAGCGAGGTGTCGTGGACCTTCTTGACCAGCGCGCCCAGGAAGGCGTGCTGGCGGGGGAGGCGGGCGGTGTCTGAGCCGTCCGTGACGTTGTGCCGGACCCTGACGAACTCCAGCGCCTGGGCACCCATCAGCAGGTGCGTCCCGGCCGACAGCTCCAGCCCGCTGCCCTGGTGGTTGGCCACCGGGTCGTGGATCGCCTGGCTCACACAGATCGACACACCGCCGAGGGCGTTGATGACCTGCTCGAAGCCGACGAAGTCGATGACGATGAAATGGTCCACCGCCACCCCCGTCAGCTTCTTGAACGCCCCGATCGTGCATGCCGGACCGCCGATCGTGAAGGCGGCGTTGAACTTCGTCGTCGTCGGTGCGGACATCGTCCCGTTGGGCTGCCTGCACGACGGGATGGTCATCAGGGTGTCGCGCGGGATGCTGTAGACCAGCGCGCGCTTGCGGTCGGCGGACAGGTGGACGACCATCACGACGTCAGAGCGGGCGCCGAGGATCGTCGAGGCGCTGCCGCCGACGCCGTGCTGTCCCTGCCGGGAGTCAGAGCCCATCACCAGGATGTTCATCGGCGCGAACACGGGCTGGCTGGTCGCCGAGGTGGACCCGATGGCCGACGGAGTGGGACGGCCGAGCTCCGCGTTCGCGCTGGAGTCGCTGGTGATGTTGGCCGACAGGTGGCGGTAGATCAGGACCCCGCCTGCCACTGCGGCGCACAGGACCAGTGCCAGGACCAGGCTGATCGCCACGGCGGCCCGACGCCAGCGCGAAGGGTGGGGCCGCTGGTCGGGGGCGCTGGTCACGGGTCAAGGTCTCCAGGTCTCAAGCGTGCGGCCGGCACATTCTGCAGGGTCTGCTCTGGCCGCGTCGAGACCCTGCGCCCGCTTCGAACGCGGCCAGCGGTGGACCGTAGGTAGCCAGACGTGGCAGCCCCGCTGCACGGCAACGGCGTCGCCCGGGGTCCGCCTGCACGGTCCCTAGACGATGACGCATGACGCCGTCTTCGGGTTCCCGACCGACCGGACCGGTCAGCCCGCCGTCACGGGCCGGCCAGTGCGCTGGTCCGCTCGGAAGTTGCCCGCAGCAGGCGGTCCGGGCCGACAGGGCCCGGCGCCGGCGGCGAGCAGAGCACCACTGAGCCCTGCACAGCCAGCGGGACCAGGGTCGAGGCGAGCAGCTCCTGCGGGTTTGCCAGGGCCGGCGAGACGAGCAGTCGCCCGCCCGTTGCCAGGCCCCAGCGCGCGGCGAGGTCAGCGCCCTGGGCGAGCGCCTCCGCCATCGTCCAGGCGCCTGCGCCCCAGCGCAGCGCGGGCGCCGCCGGCGCCAGCCCGGGTCCGGCGAAGGCGTCCGAATAGCCGGCGACCTCGCGGCCGTAGTCCACAACGCCGGGCGGCAGCACCCCCGGGGGGAAGGGGGCGCCCAGAGGGCGCAGGGACAGCGCGACAGCGTCGCCTGCGGCCATGGCCGCCTGGACGCCGTCCGGCCCGCACACGGCCACCTGGGCGAGCGCCGGGTCGCCGTCCAGGTCGACGCTGAGCCCGGCGCTCCAGGCGCCCAGCGCCCAGACGGGAAGCTGCCAGTGCCGCGGCAGATCCAGGTGCAGCGTGTCACCTGGCCCCAGGCCGAGGCCGTCGACGAGCAGGTTCGCCGTCTTGGCGACCCAGTTCGCCAGCGTGACCATCGACAGCTCGACCCGTTCGCCGGTGCGGTCGTCGTAGTAGGTCACGAACGGCCGACCGCCGTCGCGGGCCAGCACTCGGCCCAGCGCGTCGTCGAGCACGGTCCGGGACATCCACCCCAGGGTAAGGTCGGCGGCCGTGGCACCTGAGGCGATCCTGCTGGTGGGCGGCATGGGGACGCGGCTGCGGCCGCTGACCGTCGCGACGCCCAAGCCGATGCTGCCGGTCGCCGGGGTGCCCTTCATCGCCCACCAGCTGGCCCGGCTGCGCGACGCCGGGGTCGAGCACGTGCTGCTCGCGACCTCCTACCGCCCCGACGTGTTCGCGGGGTATCTCGGGGACGGCGCCGGCTGGGGCCTGTCGATCGAGTACGTGACCGAGTCCGTCCCGCTGGGGACCGCCGGTGCCATCCGTAACGCCGCCGCCCTCCTGACGGCCGGCCCCCGCGACCCGGTGGTGGTGCTCAACGGCGACATCCTGTCCGGGCACGACCTCGCTGCCCAGCTCGAGCTGCACGCCCGCGTCGCCGCCGAGGTGACCTTGTACCTGACCACCGTGGACGACCCGAGGGCCTACGGCTGCGTACCGACGCGGGACGGCCGGGTCACCGCCTTCCTGGAGAAGCAGCCCGAGCCGGTTACCGACCAGATCAACGCCGGCTGCTATGTGTTCCGGCGCGAGGTCATCGACGCCATCCCCGCCGGCCGGGTGGTCTCGGTGGAGCGGGAGACCTTTCCCCAGCTCGTCGCCGCCGGAGCCGTGGTGGCCGGGTTCGTCGACCAGGGGTACTGGCTCGACGTGGGGACCCCGGCAGCGTTCGTCCAGGGCTCGCGGGACCTGGTGCTCGGGCGCCTGACCTCCGCTGCGCTGGCGGGGATGGCCGGGGTCCCCGGGCCGCGGCTCGTGCTGCCGGGCGGGTCGGTGGCCGCCGGTGCCGACGTGGCCGCCGGCTCGACCGTCGGCGCCGGGGCCCGCGTCGAGTCCGGAGCCTTCGTCGCCGGCTCGGTGCTGCTGGACGGCGCCGTGGTCCGTGGCGGCGCCACGGTGGTCGACTCGGTGGTCGGCGCCGACGCGGTCGTCGGGCGCGGTGCCGTGGTGTCGCAGGCCGTGCTGGGAGACAGGTCGACGGTCGGCGAGGGGGCCAGCGTGCTGCCAGGTGGCCGCGTCTGGATCGCACAGGTGCTGCCCGACGGAGCTGTCTGGTCCTTCACGGGCGAGCCAGCGGGGCTGACATGACGCGGTCGCTGCCCGTCGCCGACCGCGAGCTGGTCCGCACCTGGGCGCCGGGGCGACCGGTCGACCTGGCCGCGACCTTGGGCCCGCTGCGTCACGGGCCCGGCGATCCCACGTTCCGCGCCGAGTCGGCTGCGGTGTGGCGCACGGCCCGGACCCCCGAAGGCATTGCCACCCAGCGCATCTGCGTCTCCCGCGGCGCCGGCGGGTCCGACGTCCAGGCGCGGGCCTGGGGGCCGGGGGCGCGCTGGCTGCTGGACACCCTGCCCGACCTGCTCGGGGCCGGCGACGACCCGGCCGGGTTCCGTCCGCAGCATCCGGTGATCGCCGAAGGGTGGCGGCGCAGCCAGGGATGGCGGGTTCCCCGGACCCGGCTGGTGGTCGAGGCGCTGGTGGCGGCGGTGCTCGAGCAGAAGGTGACCGGCCGCGAGGCCTGGGGCTCCTGGCGGCGCCTGGTCACCGATCACGGGACACCGGCGCCGGGGCCGGCGCCGCACGGCATGGCGGTGGTCCCGGAGCCGGCCCAGTGGGCCGCGCTGCCATCGTGGCAGTGGCACCTGGCCGGTGTCGGCCCGGACCGGTCACGCACCATCAGCGCACTGGCGCGGCGCGCGGCGGCGATCGAGCGCACCGCAGAGCTGGCCGGTGCCGAGGCCGACCGGCTGCTGCGCAGCCTGGCAGGGGTTGGGGTGTGGACGTCGGCGGAGGTCAGGCAGCGCGCGCACGGTGACCCCGACGCGGTGTCGGTCGGCGACTTCCACCTCGCCTCGATGGTCGTCTACAACCTGACCGGGCAACGCGGCGGCGACGACTCCCGGATGCTGGAGCTCCTGGCCCCCTATGCCGGTCACCGCTACCGGGCGGTGCGGATGCTGGAGCTGGCCGGGGTCGCCGTGCCCAGGCGCGCGCCGCGGTACTCCCCGCTGGACCACCGCGGCCGCTGAGCGGCGGATGGCCGGCGGGCTCAACGGATCGCGACGAAACCGTCCACCTGCCGCGGTGGGCGCCGGGCCGGCGCCCTGTCCGGATGACCGACTGCGACCGCCCCCATCGGCTCCCAGTCGTCAGGAAGCTCAAGCGCAGCGCTGGCCACGTCCTTGCAGAACAATGTGCTGGATACCCAGGCCGAGCCCAGGCCCTCGGCGAAAAGGGCCACGAGCAGGTTCTGCACGCCGGCGCCCATCGAGACCAGGAACATCTCCCGCTCGGCCTGCGCCCGGACGGTGTCGGGGTAGGCGGCGGCCCCGTCGGTCACCAGGCACGGCACGACCAGTGCCGGGGCCCCGCGCAGCACGTCACCTCGTCGCAGCCGAACGCTGATGGCGTCCGGGGCCAGCCCGTCGCCGGCGAGGTCGCGAGCCCACTGGTCGGCCATCGCATCCAGAAGCCTGGCCCGCGACGCCGCCGACTCGACCAGGACGAACCGCCACGGCGTGGTGTGGTGCGGGGCCGGCGCGGTGAGCGCCACCTCGACGGCGCGCAACACCGTGGCCTGGTCGACGGGCCTGGCGGTGAAGCTGCGGACTGTCCGGCGGCCGGGCACCACCTCACGGTGGCCCAGGCGGAACATGTCCTCCTCCTCGCGGCGGACCATGGCTGCGGCGCCGGGCCCGTCCGCCTCGGTGACGTGGGCCGCCAGGCCGCGGACCACGGCGACCGGCAGGCCGGCGGTCTTTCCCTTGACCAGGTCCGCCGCGGCGGCAACCTCGTCCGCCACGGCGATGACCGTCTGCTCGAGCAGCTGGCCAAAGCTGTCGCGGGTGCCGCGGTGGTCCAGCAGCGGGGCCAGGCCTGCCACGCCGATGGCCACGTCGGTGACTCCGTTGCGCCACGGGCGGCCGAAGGTGTCGCTGACCACCACTGCCACCCGCACGCCCAACAGCGTGCGCAGCCGGGCGCGCAGGCTCCGCGCGCTCGCGTCGGGGTCGACCGGCAGCAGGACCACCGTGCCTGCCGGTGTGTTGCTGGCGTCGACCCCGGCGGCCGCCATGACCAGACCGTGCCTGGTGGCCACGATCCGGGTACCGGCCCGGCTGGCCACCAGCCGGACGCTCTCCTGGTCGATCGCCTTCTCGCGGTCCTCGGCGAGCACGGTCCGCCCCTCGGCCTTGCTCACGATCTTGCTGGTGACCACCACGACGTCGCCGTCGACGATCGCCTCGCCGGCTTCGACAGCCCTGGCGATGAGCGCGGCCAGGTCGTCGCCGGCCTGGATCTCGGGCAGGCCGGTAACCGCGCGCACCTGCAGGCTCACGAGCGTCGCTCGCGAAGGTCGGCGCCCAGGTCCAGGGCTGCGCCCGCGATGGCGCGGGTCGTGGTGGGGTCAGTCATGAGCAGGGGCAGCGCGCGCACCAGCACGCCGGGGACCGGGTGCTCGCCCAGGTCGGCGGCGTCGGCGGAGTCGACCAGCCAGCCGTCGATCAGGTCGGCGTAGTGCGCGGCGACTCCACGGGCCGTGGACGGGACACCTATGGCGGCCAGGCAGGCGTCGGCCATGCCTCGCACCGGGGCGCCGGAGATGATCGGGCAGACCCCGACGACGGGGGCTTCGGCCCGGCTGACTGCGCCGCGGATGCCCGGCACCGCCAGGATCGTGCCGATCGACACGACGGGGTTCGACGGCGGCAGCAGGACCAGGTCCGCCTCGGCGATCGCGTCCAGGACTCCCGGGCCCGGCTTGGCCTCGTCCGCCCCGATGGCCACGATGGACTGCGCGGGGGTGCCGGCGTGCATGCGCACCCACCACTCCTGGAAGTGCACCGCCCGCCGGCCCTGGTCGTCGTCGATGACCACGTGGGACTCCACGGGGTCATCAGTCATGGGCAGCAGTGCCACGCCCGGCTCCCAGCGGGCGCACAGCGCCTGGGTGACCTGGCTCAGCGGGTAGCCCAGGCCCAGCATCTGCGACCGGACGATGTGGGTCGCGAAGTCGCGGTCGCCCAGCCCGAACCACTGCGGCTGCGCGTCGTAGGCGGCAAGCTCGGCCTTGACCGTGAAGGTCTCATCGGCGCGACCCCAGCCCTGCTCTTCGTGGACGCCTCCGCCGAGTGTGTACATCAAGGTGTCCAGGTCGGGGCAGACCCGAAGCCCGAACAACGTGATGTCGTCGGCGGTGTTGGCGATGACGGTGACGGTGTCCGAGCCGCCCCGCGCTGCCAGCTCGGCCTTGAGCCCACGCAGGAAGCGGGCAGCACCGGTCCCGCCTGCCAGAGCCGTGATCCGCACGCGGGTCATCCTGACACCCCGCTACGCTCAGCCGGTGACCGGGACCGCCGCGCAGCGATGGGCGGTGGCTCAAGACTCGTGGGCCGTGCCGGAGGCGATCCTCGCCGCGGCTGGGCGCAGCCCCTGGGGTCACCCGGTGGCCCATTTCGCGGCTCGGGCGGACGCCGAGGTGCAGGCACCGGTCGGCGCGTCCTTCGAGCACGCCGTCCGGGCGCTGGAGGCGGGCGAGGCGTCCACCGGCCGGTCCGGCTCAGTGCTGGACGTGGGCGCGGGAGCCGGCGCGGCGAGCCTGCCGCTGATCCCGTGGGCCAGTGCGCTCACCGCGGTGGACCCCGAGCCCGAGATGCTCGCGGCCTTCAGCGAGCGCGCTGCCCGGCTCGCCGACAACGCCGGACCGGCGGTGACGGTACGCACGGTGCTGGGCGGCTGGCCCGAGGTGGCCGCCGAAGCCGGGACGGCGGACCTGGTGGTGTGCCACCACGTGCTCTTCAACGTCCGCGACATCGCGGGCTTCGTCGCCGCCCTGACCGGCGCGGCGCGCTGGCGGGTCGTTGTCGAGATACCCCCGACGCACCCGCTGGCCTGGATGAACCCGCTGTGGGAGCAGTTCCACGGCCTGCGCCGACCTGACGGGCCGACAGTGGACGACCTGGTCGCCGTGCTGCACGAGCAAGACGTGCGGGCCCTGACCGTCGACCGCTGGGTGCGGCCGGAGACCCACGCCCACTCACCCCAGGAGCGTGTCGAGCAGGCCACGCGACGGCTGTGCCTGCCGGTGGACCGCGAGCCCGAGGTCGCGGCGGCGCTGGTGCTGCAGCCCGTCGCGGACCTGCGCCGCCTGGTCACCTTGACGTGGAAGGGATCCCCCGCGGCCGGCGGGTGACCGGCTACGTACGCTTCGGACATGTCCCTTCCTGCGCAGGCGGGCTTCACCTCGGCGCAGACCCGGCGCGCGCTGGCCCGGGCCCGCGACGGCAAGTCCCTCGATGTCCCTGAGGTGGCCGCGTTGCTGCAGGCGCGGGGCGAGTCGCTGGAGGCGCTGCTCACCGTCGCCTCGCGCATCCGCGACCAGGGCCTGGCCGCGGCCGGTCGTCCCGGGGTAGTGACCTACAGCCCGAAAGTGTTCGTGCCGCTGACCCGGCTGTGCCGGGACCGGTGCCACTACTGCACGTTCGTCACGGTCCCCGGACGCCTGGCCGCGCAGGGGCACGAGCCGTTCCTTTCCCCGCAGCAGATCCTGGCGGTGGCCCGGGCCGGAGCCGCGGCCGGCTGCCTTGAGGCGCTGTTCACCCTCGGGGACCGGCCCGAGGACCGCTGGCCCCAGGCGGCGCGGTGGCTGGCCGAGCGCGGCTACGCCAGCACCCTGGAGTACCTCAGGGCGATGGCTGTGCTGGTCCTGGAGGAGACCGGCCTGCTGCCGCACCTCAACCCCGGGGTGATGTCGTGGGCCGAGCTGACCCGGCTCAAGGCGGTCGCCCCCTCTATGGGGATGATGCTCGAGACCACCTCGACGCGGCTGTTCACCGAGCCGTCCGGGCCGCACTTCGGCTCCCCCGACAAGGACCCAGGGGTGCGCCTGCGCGTGCTGGAGGACGCCGGCCGGTGCTCTGTCCCGTTCACCACCGGGCTGCTGGTAGGCATCGGGGAGACGGTGACCGAGCGGGCCGAGTCGCTGTTCGCGATCCGTGCCAGCGCCCGCCGGCACGGGCACGTGCAAGAGGTGATCATCCAGAACTTCCGGGCCAAGTCAGACACGGCGATGCGGGCCGCGGCCGACCTGGACCCGGCGCAGTACCTTGCGGCGGTGGCGGTGGCCCGCGTGGTCATGGGGCCCACGATGCGGGTCCAGGTCCCGCCGAACCTGTCCGAGCCGGCCGAGCTCGCGGGCCTGCTGCGGGCCGGCGTCGACGACTGGGGCGGGGTCTCGCCGGTCACCGCCGACCATGTGAACCCCGAGCGGCCGTGGCCGGCGGTCGAGGTGCTCGCCGCCGTGACTGAGGCCGCGGGGTTCACCCTCGCCGCCCGGCTGACGGTCCACCCCGGCTATGTCCAGGCCGGAGCGCCGTGGATCGACCCGCGGGTCCTGGGACACGTCCGTGCACTGGCCGATCCGGCGACCGGCCTCGCCGCGCCCGGGGGGCGCCCGGTGCCCCGCCCGTGGCAGGAGCCGGACCCGTCATGGGGGGCCGCCTCCAGCGGGCGCTCGGACTTGCACACCGAGGTGGACACCACCGGTCGCAGCGGCGACCGGCGCAGCGACTTCGACGCGGTCTACGGCGACTGGGCGGCCGTGGCGGAACAGGCCCTGGCCCTGCCCGGGGGTACCGGGGGCGCCTCGACGTCCGGGCCGTGGCTGTCGGGGGACCTGGCAGCCGCGCTGCGGGTAGCCCGAGACCGCCCGGCGGACCTGCTCGACCCGGCTCGCGAGCGGCTCGCCCTGGCGCTGTTCGCCGCGGACGGGCCGGGCTTGGACGAGGTCTGCGCCCTGGCGGACGACCTACGCCGCGACACGGTCGGCGACGAGGTCACCTACGTCGTCAACCGGAACATCAACTTCACCAATGTCTGCTATGTCGGCTGCCGGTTCTGCGCGTTCGCCCAGCGACGCACCGACGCCGACGCCTACTCCCTGTCGCTGGCGGAGGTCGCCGAGCGGGTCGCCCAGGCCGCCGCCGCGGGCGCCACCGAGATCTGCATGCAGGGCGGCATCGACCCGCAGCTTCCGGGCACCGCCTATTTCGACCTGGCCAGGGCGGTGAAACAGGCGGCCCCGCAGATCCACCTGCACGCCTTCAGCCCCATGGAGGTCATGAACGGTGTCGCGCGCACGGGGCTGTCTGTGGCGGAGTTCCTGGCCGAGGCCAAGGACGCCGGGCTGGACACCATCCCGGGGACTGCGGCGGAGATTCTGGACGACGAGGTCAGGTGGGTCCTGACCAAGGGCAAGCTGCCCACCTCGGCCTGGGTCGAGGTGGTCACCACTGCGCACCGGCTGGGGATCAGGTCGAGCTCGACGATGATGTACGGGCACGTCGACCACCCCCGGCACTGGCTGACGCACCTGCGACAGCTGGCCCGGATCCAGGACGACACCGGCGGGTTCACCGAGTTCGTTCCGCTGCCCTTCGTGCACACCAACGCCCCCGTCTACCTCGCCGGCCTGGCTCGCCCGGGCCCCACCGTCCAGGAGAACCGGGCGGTCCACGCCCTGGCCCGGCTGCTCCTGCACGGGCGGATCGACCACATCCAGACGTCGTGGGTCAAGCTCGGGGTCGCCGGCACCCAGATGATGCTGGACGGGGGCTGCGACGACCTCGGCGGCACCTTGATGGAGGAGACGATCAGCCGGATGGCGGGGTCCCAGCATGGGTCGGCGATGACGGTCGAGCAGCTGCGCACGGTGGTGACCGGCATCGGGCGCACCCCCCGCGAGCGCACCACGACCTACCAGAATCCAGCCCGGATGGAATCCCGTAGCACTGTGCGGCTTGACGGGAGTGCAGCGACGCGCGTGTAATTCCACGCATGTCGTTCCTAGGTGAGGTCGAGACGGCCGCGCACGTCTGCACCATGGGTGTCGCCGGGCCTAGGACCAGGGTCGAGGAGGTCACGCGGATGAGTGTGGTATTTCCGCTAATGGGCGGCGAGGACGTCATGTCCTGGCAGGAGCGGGCACTGTGCGCCCAGACGGACCCCGAGTCCTTCTTCCCGGAGAAGGGTGGGTCGACCCGGGAGGCCAAGAAGGTCTGCACGGGCTGTGACGTCAAGGGCGACTGCCTGGAGTACGCCCTCGCACACGACGAGCGGTTCGGCATCTGGGGCGGGCTGTCGGAGCGCGAGCGTCGACGGCTGAAGAAGCAGGCGGTCTGAACGGTCCCTTCGTTCGGGTCGATGCCGGTCGTCTAGGTTGGTCATCAGCACCATCACGGTCGGGCAGGACGCGCCCGGCCGCTGCCGGACCTCTCGTTAGCCCCGTGAACGACCTGCTGGCTCGGCCCACCGGATGACCACACCACCGACCGACTCCTCGCACGCGGGCACCGTCATGTCCGGCGACGACTCGTTCTTCGCCGGGCTGGAGGACTTCGGCGCCGAGCTCGAACCGGACACGCGCTCCTTCACCCGTCACGTCGTGACTGCGGTGCTGGTCGCCCACAACGGGGCTCGCTGGCTGCCCAAGACCTTGACTGCCCTGCGCCGGCTGACCCGTCAGCCACAGCTCGTTGTCGCGGTCGACACCGGGTCGACCGATGCGACCGTCCACCTGTTGGCCACCGCGCTCGGCAGCTCCGCCGTGGTCTCGATGCCTCGTGACACCGGTTTCGGCGCCGCCGTTCACCACGTCGTGGACGCCGGCCGCAACGCCCCAGGCCGGGCCTCGGACGTGGACGGCCCGGCGGTGGAATGGCTGTGGCTGCTGCACGACGACAGCGCCCCGGATCCGGAGTCCCTTCGCCGGCTGCTCGCCGCGGTCGACCAGAGCCCGTCAATTGCCATCGCCGGCCCCAAGGTGTGCGGCTGGTCAGATCCCGGGCAGCTGGTGGAGCTGGGCGTCACGGTCGGTGCCGGTGGGCGTCGCGAGACCGGGCTCGAGCGCCACGAGCTGGACCAGGGGCAGCACGATGGCCGAAGCGACGTGCTCGCCGCCGGGTCGGCGGGGCTGCTGGTCCGCCGTGACGTATGGGATGCGCTGGGGGGCTTCGACCCGCGGCTGACCCTGTTCCGGGAGGACCTCGACCTGGGGTGGCGGGCCAACCTGGCCGGGCACCGGGTCGTGGTGGTGCCCGAAGCCGTGGTCCACCACGCCGAGGCCGCCGCCCGAGGCCTGCGCGACGCCGACGCCGCCCACGGCCACGTGCACCGTGCGGACCGCCGGTCGGCCATCCACGTGCTGCTGGCCAACTGCCCGACCTACGGGGTGCCGTGGCAGTGGCTGCGCCTGTTCGTCGGCTCGGTCCTTCGCGGACTGGGCCTGCTGGTGGGCAAGGCGCCACGCGAAGCGCTCGACGAGCTGGTCGGCGCAGGGACGGCATTGTTCTCACCCATGCCCCTGGTGCGGGCGCGCGCCGCCCGGGCCCGCACCAGGACCGTGCCATCACGCGCGGTGCGCCACCTGCTCGCCCCGCCGATGTCCGGTCTGCGGCATGGGCTGGAGTCCCTGGGCGGGCTGTTGTCGGGCCGCTCGGCCCTGGGTGAGTCGTCGAGCGCTATGGAGTCAGGGCCGACGAGCGAGGACGCCGAGGAGATGACGGTCGGTCCGGGGCGGGTGCGCGGGCTGCTCGAGCGTCCGCCCGTTCAGCTCGGGCTGGGCCTGTTGCTGGTCTCGCTGCTCGCCTTCCGGTCACTGGGCTTCGGATCGGGCCTGCTCCAGGGCGGCATGCTCGTCCCGGCCGGCGGCGGAGCCGGGTCGCTGTGGTCGGCCTATGCCGCCGGCTGGCACGACGTCGGAGTCGGCAGCGCACTGGCCGCCCCGCCTTACCTGGTCCCCGTCGCGGTCCTGTCGACGCTGCTGGCGGGCAAGGCCTGGCTGGCGGTCGACCTGCTGATGATCCTCGCCGTGCCGCTGGCGGGACTGGTCGCCTACTGGCTGCTGGGCACGCTCGTGCCGGGCAAGCGCCTGCGGGCGGTCGCCGCCGTCACCTACGCGCTGCTGCCCGCCGTCACCGGTGCGGTCGCCGCCGGGCGGCTGGGCACGGCCGTGGCCGCCTGGCTGCTTCCCCTGACCGCTGCCGTGGCCGCGCAGGCCGTCGGGCTGGGCGGCTGGCCTGGGTCGCTGCGCCGGGCCTGGGTGGCCGGGCTGATGCTGTCTGTCGTGGTCGCCTTCGTGCCCACGGTGTGGCTGCTGGCAGCGGTCGCGGGGTCGGTCGGGGTGGGGGTGTTCATCGGGCGGTCCCCGGCGGCGTGGCTGCGGCTGGCGGCCGTGCTCGCCGTACCGCCGCTCCTGCTCGCTCCCTGGACCATCCGGGTGCTGAAGGATCCGGCGACCGCGCTGCTCGAGGCGGGCGCGCCGTCGGCAGCCCTGGCCTCGAGCCCGCTGCCGGCCTGGCACGTGGCGGTGGCGAACCCGGGCGGCCCGGGGGTGCCGCCGGCGTGGATGAGCGTGGCGCTGCTGGTCGTCGCCGTGGTGGCTTTGCTGCGCGCCGACCGGCTTCGACTGGTGGTGGCCGCCTGGGTGGTGGTCCTGTGCGGGCTGGTGATGGGCCTGGTGCTGTCTGCGCAGACCGTCACCCCGGCCGCGCTGGGAACCGGCGTCCCGGTCTGGCCGGGTGTGGCGACGCTGTGTGTGGGCGGCGGTCTGGTCGTCGCCGCCTGCGTCGGCGCGGACGGCGCGCGTGCCCTGCTGCGGTCCTACCGCTTCGGCTGGCGCCAGCCCGTGGTCGCGGCGGTCGCCGCGCTGGGCGTGACGGTTCCTGTCCTGCTCGCTCTGAGCTGGCTCGTCGGGGGAGTGCCGGCGCCGCTGGACCGCAACAGTGCCGACGTGCTGCCGGACTACGTGGTGGTGTCCAGCACCGTTCCGGACCGGCCACGTTCCCTGGTCCTGTCCGCCCACCCCGACTCGGCGACCACCTACGCGCTGGTCCCGGCCGAAGGTCGTCAGCTCGGGGACGCCGAGGTCGCCCCGCCGGCGAGCCGGACTGTCGCGGTCGCCGGCGCGGTGTCCGAGCTCCTGGGCGGCGTTGGCGGGCTGGACCAGCTGGCAGTGCTGGCGTCGGCCGGTGTCGGGTACGTCGTGGTGGTCAGCCCGGTGGACCCCGGCCTGGAACGGCTGTTGGACGGGGTTCCCGGACTGCTGCGGGTCAGCGCCGTCGACCGGGGGGCGGTGTGGCGTCTGACCCGGCCGGGGGCCAGGGTCCAGGTCGTCAGGGCGGGCTCGTTACCGGTCGCCGTGCCGGCGGACCCGACCGCGCCGGTCACCAGCGTGAACACGACACTGCCGGTCGCGACCCGCGCACAGGCGGCCGGCTCCGCCCCGGCTGAGCTGGTCCTGGCCGAGTCTGCGGACCCGAGCTGGCACGCGAGCGCGGACGGGGTGGCCCTGGTCGGCCACGTCGCCTACGGCTGGGCCCAGGCGTTCGACCTGCCGGCATCGGCGCACACGATCACCGTCACCAACACCGCCTCCAGGTCGGGCTGGCTGGTCGTCCAGGCAGCGGTCTTGGCCGCGTTCGTGGTGGCGGCCCTGCCCACTCGGCGCCGACGGGGTCTGGGCCGGGAGACAGACGGCGAGGACGGGGACGGTGAGCTCGGCCCAGGTGACGCCGGCGACCCGCCGAACGGCCCCGGCGGGCCCGACGACGACGACAGGCACGACCCGGGTGACGGCCCCCCGGCTGGACCGGGCCAGTCTGGTGCTGCCGAGGAGCCGCCGGGCCCGCGCGTGGTCCGGGTGACCTCATGAAGCTACCCGCGCCGGGAACGGTGGCCGCGGTCGCCGCGGGCGCGGTGGTGGTCTCGGTGCTGGCGACCTCGCTGGCCACGGCTGGCGGCTCCGCCGCGCAGCCCTCCGGCACCGGCTCGGCCCTGACGCTGTCACACCCGCTGACCAGCGCGGACCTGGTCTGCCCGGTCCCGGCCACGGTCAAGGGCGTCAGCTCCGCAACCGTCTCGGCTGCGTCGGTGCCGGCCACGCCGGTGCCGGGAACGGCGGCGCGTGCAGGGGCCGCATCGCTGAGCCTGCACAGGCTCGCGGACCTTCCGGGCGCGGCGCCCGTGGCCCAGGTCGGCGCCGGTCAGTCCACGCTGCACTATGCGGTTCCGCCGGGCAAAGCTCAGGCCCTGGTGCTGCGCGCCACCGGCGCCTTCGCCCCAGGACTGACCGCGTCGGTGAGCATCCGGGTCGCGTCCGGCCCGGGCCGCTCGCTGCAGAGCGTGCCCTGCTCGGCGGCAGGGGGGGACGCGTGGTTCGTCGGCGGCGGTGCCTCAGTGGGGCGCCGTTCTGTCCTGCTGCTCACCAACATCGACGCCGCGGCGTCGACGGTGGACGTCGCGATCGTCACCGCCGCCGGCACCCAGGAGCCGACTGCGGTGCAGGGAGTGACCGTCCAGCCCCGGGCCCAGCTCAGCTTCGCACTGGACGTGCTGGTCCCGGGGGCAGTCGCGACCGCCGTGCACGTCTCGACGCGCTCGGGGAGGGTGGCCTCGGCGCTGGCCGACTCACAGGTCAACGGGCTGGTGTCTGAGGGAGCGGACTGGGTGCCGGCGACCACGGGCCCGGGGTCGACGGCCGTGATCACCGGGATCCCCGGCACGCCCGACGCTCGGTCGACTCTCGGGCTGGTGGTGCCCGGCCCGGACGACGCGGTGGTCAACGTGCACCTGCTCACCGGGGAGGGGACACTGTCGCCGGCTGACCTGCAGGGCCTGTCCGCGCCGTCGGGCAAGCTCACGAGCGTGGCCATCCCGGCCGCTGAGACCGGAGGCGGGGCGTTCACGGTCGTCGTGCTGTCGGACCGGCCCGCCGTGGCCGGGATCCGGGCGGTCCGCTCGACCCCTGGCGCGGGCAGTCTGGCCGAGTACTCCTACGCCGCCGCGACGGTGGCCGCCCAGAGGACGGTCGCGCTGTCGGGGGTCGAGCACACCGCGACGGTTGCCACCTTCCTTCAGCTGGCTGTCCCCGGGACCGCCGATGTGGTCGTCGCCGTGACCACCAGCACTGCGGCAGTGCCGGCCGCCGGTCGCGTGCCCGCGGTCGCGGCCGCCTCGGTGACCGTGCGGATGACGCTGACTGCGGGCACGACGGTCCAGGTGCAGCTAGGACCGGTGGGTCCGGCCCGGTCCACCGTCGTGGTCCAGACCGCCGCGGGGGCCGCGCCCTTGTACCTGGGACTGGTCGTGTCCGAGGCGGCGCCGCACGGTGCCCTGGTCACCGGCGGACCGATCCCGCAGGCACCGCTGACCGTGGTGCTGGCAGTCACCGCAGCCGACCCGGCGGCGGGCTACCCCGGTCACTGAGCCGCGCACGCCGGTCGCGCCGGGCGGGGCGCAGGCCCGCCACCGGCCGGCTCGGTCAGTCACCGGGCGGGTCCAGACGCTCGGACGGGACCCCCAGCAGCTCCGCGAGCTCGTCGACGACCAGCTCGCGCACCAGCTCTGCGCGATCGCGCAGGTCCGGCGTGCGCAGCTCGACCGGGCGGCGGTAGACCACCACCCGCGGGGGTGCGGTGAGCGAGGCCGGCTCGCTGCGCGCCATGGCGAGCGGCTCGGACCCGGTCTCGGCCGCGGCCAGGCCCACCTCGGGCGGCACCTCCTCGACCGCGAACTCCACGACCCCCAGCTGTTCGGTCAGCGTTGCGTCGGCGGCGACAGCCCGCTCCACCTGCTCGACGGCATCCAGGACGAACTCGTCGAAGCGCTCCGCCCGGTTCCGGGTCAGCGGCACACTTGCCGGCGCCAGCGACCCGCGCAGGCCCCGCCCGTGCCGGTCGCGGCGCCGGGGTCGGCGCGAGCGGCCCTGCGGGCCGTCCGGCCCGGACGACCCGTCGGCCTTGCCGGAACCGGCGAACCCCCGCATCCGTGCAGGGTAACGCCGAGGCGGCCGCGACACTTCGCCCGGCCGACCGGCCAATCCGGGGCGCGCCCGGAACTGGCGGGTAGGTTCGCGACGTGAGCCCCCTTCGCCGCTGTTCGCGTCCCGCGTGCGGCAAGCCAGCCGTGGCCACGTTGACCTACGTCTACGCCGAGTCCACGGCGGTGCTCGGCCCGCTGGCCACGTACGCCGAGCCGCACTGCTACGACCTGTGCCAGGCACACAGCGAGCGACTGACGGCCCCCCGGGGATGGGAGGTGGTCCGCCTGGCGCCCGACCCAGACGCGCTGGCCCCGAACTCCGACGACCTCGAGGCGCTGGCCAACGCGGTTCGCGAGTCGGCCCGCCCACCGACCACTGTGGCCACGCCGCTGGGGGCCCGAGGTGCGCACGGGACACAGGGTGGACAGGGCGCCGAGGTCGGGTCGGGCGGCCCCGAGCTCGGCCGGCGAGGCCACCTGCGCGTCCTGCGGCTGGTCGAGGACTGATCGGCGGCGCGTCGCACGCGCCCATCTGCGATGCGCGCGTGTGCCCGTTTTGTATGGGAATCGCCGCTTGCTCAAGGTTTGACGAGGGTTCTGCCGATGGACCCGGTGTCCACCAGCCGTCACCCGTTCGGAGCATCCGATGCCTAAGGCCAGCACCGTCCCCGCCCCAGTCGCCGACGCCCACCCTTCTGGCCCGGCAGGAGGGACCGCAGCTGCCCCCCCGACCGCCCCGGCGGCGGGCAGGCAGGCCACGAGGCCACGCGCCCCCCGCAGTCGCTCGGCCAGGGCGGCCGCCAGGTCGGCGGTGCCTGTCGCCCTCGGTTCGCTCACCCAGCCGGGCGCCCGACAGGGCGCGTGCTGCCAGGCGTGCGGCAGCCCGCGGGTCACCAGCTTGGCGCTGACACTGACTGACGGCACCCCGGTGGAGTTCACCTCGTGCCACGCGTGTGAGCACCGCACCTGGTTCAGTCCCATGGGCGAGCTCGACCGCGCGACCATGCTGGAACGGACCCGGAAGATCAGGTAGTCGCTGCCGGTAGGGTCGCCTCCATGCGCGACCTCGGGCAGATCATCAAGGCCTACGACGTCCGCGCGGTGTACCCCGACCAGCTCGACGAGTCGCTGGCCCGCGACATCGGGGCAGCATTCGTCCGGGTTCTCGCCGAGTCGGGGGCGGCCGTGCCGGCAGTCGTGGTCGGCCACGACATGCGGCCCAGCGGCGTCGCCCTGGTGGACGCGTTCACCGAAGGGGTGACCGGCCAGGGCGCCGACGTCGTCCACCTGGGGCTGATGTCCACCGACGCGCTGTCGTTCGCCTCCGGGTGGCTGGGGCTGCCCGGAGCCATGTTCACCGCGAGCCACAACCCGGCCCGTTACAACGGGATCAAGCTCTGTCGGGCCGGCGCGGTGCCGGTCGGCCAGGACAGCGGCCTGGCGAAGATCAGGGCCATGATCGAGGCCGGCGTCCCGGCCGGGGCTGGGCCGGGCGGGACCGTGAGCGCCCGTGACCTGCTCGCCGACTACGCGACGTACCTCAAGCAGCTCGTCGACCTGACCGGCATCCGGCAGCTGACCGTCGCCGTGGACGCCGGCAACGGGATGGCCGGACTGACTGCCCCGGTCGTCCTGGCGGACCTGCCGCTGACCGTGCTTCCTCTCTACTTCGAGCTCGACGGGACGTTCCCGAACCACGAGGCAAACCCCATCGACCCGGCCAACCTGCGTGACCTTCAGGCAAAGGTCCGCGCCAGCGGCGCCGACCTCGGCCTGGCCTTCGACGGCGACGCCGACCGGTGTTTCGTGGTCGACGAGCGCGGCGAGATCGTCTCGGGCTCGACCCTGACGGCGCTGATCGCGGCCCGCGAGCTCGCCCGGCACCCCGGGTCGGCGGTGATCCACAACCTGATCACCTCCCGCGCGGTCGGGGAGGTGATCCGCGAGCACGGCGGCACGCCCGTGCGCACCAGGGTCGGTCACTCGTTCATCAAGGACGTCATGGCGCAGACCGACGCGGTCTTCGGTGGAGAGCACTCCGGGCACTTCTACTTCCGCGACTTCTGGCGGGCCGACTCGGGGATGCTCGCCGCGCTGCACGTGCTCGCGGCTCTCGGGCGCTCGCCAGAGGGGACCGCGCTGTCCGCCCTGCTCGCCCCTTACGACCGCTACGTGGCCTCTGGTGAGATCAACTCTGACGTGCGCGACGCCGGCGAGCGCACCGCCGCGGTCGCCCGGGCGTTCAGCCCTCGGGCCACCGCGGTGACCGAGGGCGGTGAGGCGACCAGCGTGGACCACCTGGACGGTCTGAGCGTGCATGCCGCCCACTGGTGGTTCAACCTGCGCGCGTCCAACACCGAGCCGCTGCTGCGCCTGAACGTCGAGGCAGTGGGCGTGCCGACCATGGAGCGGGTACGCGACGCGGTCCTGGCCCTGGTCCGGGACTCACCCGGTTCGACGTGATCTGTGACCTGCACCGCACCGACCCTGGACGCCCGTGGACAAGGATGACCATGAACCTGGACCCGCTGCTGATGGAGATCTTGACCTGCCCGTGCGTGCACCATGCGCCACTCCAGGCGAAACCGGACGAGGTGGGCCCTGACGGCGTGCTGGTGTGCACGCGCTGCTTGACCTCGTTCCCGGTCCGTAACGACATCGCGGTGATGGTGCTCGACGAGGCGACGCCCGGCCCCGGCGGCGTGGGCGCGCCGGCGAACCCGCCGCCGGCAGCCGGCTGATGACCCGTTCTGTCGACGAGGCACTGCTCGACGATGCGGGGGCGCTGGCCGCGGCCGACCGCGGTGACACGCTGCTGGCCCTGGCCGGTGCCGGGGCCCAGGTGCGCACCGCCCAGACCCTGGCCACCGAGGCCGGCGCCACGTCGGTCGCCGCCGACGGGCGCCCCCGCGCGGTGGTCGTGGCGTCCCTGGGCGGGTCGGCCGTGGTGGCCGACCTGCTGACGGCCCTGGCCGGGCCGGGCAGCCCCGTTCCAGTGATGGCCGTGCACTCCTCGACCCTGCCCGGGTGGGTCAGCCCGCTCGACCTGGTCGTGGCTGTGTCGATGTCGGGTCGCGCGGCCGGGCCGCTGGCCGTGGCCGCCGAGGCGGCCCGTCGCGGCTGCCGCCTGCTGACCGTGGGCCGGGAGCGGTCGCCGCTGGCCGAGGTGTGCGCGCAGGCCCGTGGGGTGCACGTCCCCGTTCAGGGCGGGCTGCGCTCGTCGCGGGCCGGCCTGTGGGCGTTGGCGGTGCCGGTGCTGGTGGCCGCCGACGCCCTGGGCCTGGTGCACAGCGACGCCGGGGTGCTCACCGCCACCGCGGACGCGCTGGACTCGGTCGCCGATGCGGCCCGGCCGTCGTCGGAGTCGTTCGTGAACCCGGCCAAGTCGCTGGCCCTGGACCTGGCCGGGACCGTCCCGCTCGTCCTGGGGGCCGGCGACCTGGCCGGTGTCGCGGCCCTGCGCGCTGCGGCCCAGCTGTCCCGAAACGCCCGCCACCCGGCGGTGGCGGGGATCCTTCCCGACGCCGCCGCGGAGGTCGTGGCGACCTTCGACGGCCCGTTCGTGCGCACCGGGGCAGAGCTGTTCGCGGACCCGTTCGACGCCCCGGACGGCACCGCGCTGCGGCTGCTGCTGCTGCGCGACGACCTCGACGAGGAGGACGACGACGTGCGCCGGGTGGCAGTGGTGGTCGCCGACACTGCACGCGAGGGCGGGGTGCGGGTCACCGAGCTGCGGGCGGAGGCCGGGCCGGCGCTGGCCCGGGTGGCTTCGCTCGTGGGGCTGACCGACTTCGCCTCCGTCTACCTGGCGCTGGGCTTGGGCCTGGACCCGGCCACCTCGCCGCACGTGGCCGACCTGAAGGAACGGATGAGATGAGCACGCGGCGCGGCGAGCGCCGCAGATGAGCAGCCCCGACGGCGCCAAGGCCGTGGTCGCGGCCCTGGCGGCCAACCTGGCGATCGCGGTCTCGAAGTTCGTCGCCTTCGCGTTCACCGGCTCGGCGTCGATGGCGTCGGAGGGTGTGCACTCGCTGGCGGACTCGGGCAACCAGCTGCTGCTGCTGCTCGGCGGCCACCGAGCGCAGCGCGCACCGGACGTCGAGCACCCGTTCGGCTACGGTCGCTCGCGCTACATCTACGCCTTCGTCGTCTCGATCGTGCTGTTCAGCGTCGGAGGGCTCTACGCGGTGGTTGAGGGGGTGTCAACGCTCGCCCACCCTGAGCCGCTGCACTCCCCGAGGTGGGCGATCGCCGTGCTGGTCGTCGCGGTCGTCATCGAGGCAGCCTCGCTGCGCACCGCCGTCGCGCAGGCCGGCCCGGCGCGCGCCGGCGCGAGCTGGTGGCAGTTCGTCCGCCACGCCAAGGCCCCGGAGCTGCCCGTTGTCCTGCTGGAGGACACCGGCGCGCTGGCGGGGCTGGCCGCGGCCCTGGTCGGGGTGAGCCTGGCGGCGGGAACCGGTGACGCTCGCTGGGACGGCCTGGGCTCGCTGACCATCGGGCTGCTGCTGGTTGCCATCGCCGCGCTGCTCGCGGTGGAGATGAACAGCCTGCTCATCGGCGAAGCCGCGTCAGACGCCGACGTCGCCTCGATCCGCGCCGCGCTGGAGGCGGACGACGACATCGTGGGGGTGATCCACCTGCGCACCATGCACCTGGGGCCCAATGAGCTCCTCGTGGCGGCCAAGATCGCGGTCGCCCACGACGACTCCGCCGCCGTCGTCGCCAGGGCCATCGACGCCGCCGAGCTGCGGGTGCGGGCAGCTGTGCCGATCGCCCGGCTGATCTACCTCGAGCCGGACCTGCTGGGCGCCCGGGGGACTGTAGGGGACGGCGCGGTGGGCGGGTCGTGACCGGGCTCGACCTGGGCGACCTGGCGCCGAACTACGTGGTCCTGGCCGACAATGCCCGCGTCCTGACGCAGCTGCCAGGCGGCACCTTCCGGCTCATCTACCTCGACCCGCCGTTCAACACCGGCCGCACGCAGCGGCGGGCTCCGCTGACCGCGACGAGGTCGGCGACCGGGAACCGGGTCGGCTTCGCCGGCAAGACCTACCAGACCGCTCGCGGGCAGGTGACCTCCTACGACGACACGTTCGCTGACTACTGGGCGTTCCTGGAGCCACGCCTGGAGCAGGCGTGGCGTCTGCTGGCCGACGACGGCACCTTGTACCTGCACCTGGACTACCGCGAGGTGCACTACGCCAAGGTCCTGCTCGACGCGCTCTTCGGGCGCGAGTGCTTCCTCAACGAGATCATCTGGGCGTACGACTACGGGGCCAGGACCACCCGCAGGTGGCCGGCCAAGCACGACAACATCCTGGTCTACGTCAAGGACCCCGACCGGTACCTGTTCGACTCCCAGGCGGTGGACCGCGAGCCCTACATGGCCCCCGGGCTGGTCACCCCGCAGAAGGCGGCGCGGGGCAAGCTGCCCACCGACGTGTGGTGGCACACCATCGTCTCGCCGACCGGCCGGGAGAAGACCGGCTATCCCACCCAGAAGCCCGAAGGCGTGCTCCGCCGGATCGTGCAGGCCAGCAGCGCGCGCGGTGACTGGGTGCTGGACTGCTTCGCCGGCAGCGGCACCCTGGGCGCCGTGGCCGAGCAGACTGGGCGCCGCTACGTCCTGGTCGATGCCAGCGTTGACGCGGCCGCGGTCATGCGCCGCCGACTGGGCCGGGGCGCCGTTGCGACCTGCTTCCTGGACTGGTCGGACGCCGGTAGTCCGCAAGGAGCCGCTGGGCCTTCAGCTGGTCGAAGTCCAGCGCCCGGGTCGGCGGGCTGAGCCGGCCGGTCAAGCGGCCCAGCTCGGTCACGTCGGCCGCCACGGCGGGCTCGGTATGGGCGCGCAGGGCGAAGGCGAGCGCCGCGGGGGACACCTGGTGGCGGCTCTCGACCGCGGCGGCCCAGGCCGCCGCGGCCAGGTCCGACGGCCCGTACTGGCGGTGCATCCCCGGTGCGTCCGCCCCCGGTGGCAGCAGCCCCAGGGACTCTCGGTAGCGCAGCGCGCGCGCGGTCGTGCCGAGCCGCCTGGCCGCCTCTGAGATCCGCATAGGATCATTCTTAACACATCTGTGTGCGAAATGGGGAGTGAAGCCTGATGGCGTTCTAGGCTTCCGGGTATGACTTCGACGACTGTGCCCGAGACGCCCGCGACGCCCGCGACGCCCGCGACGCCCGCGACGCCCGCGACGCCCGCGACGCCCGCGACGCCCGCGACGCCCGCGACGCCCGCGACGCCCGCGACGCCCGCCGCCGCCAGCCCCGTGACGGCCCCGGCCCTGCCGCCTCCCCCGCACGCCATCGCAGACGCCTCGCTCGCGTCGGCCGGCCGACTGCGGGTGGAGTGGTCCGAGCGCTCCATGCCGGTGCTGCGGCAGATCCGCGAGCGCTTCGCCGTCCAGCGGCCGTTCGAGGGGGTGCGTATCGCCGCCTGTATGCACGTCACCACCGAGACGGCGAACCTGATGCGCACGCTGCAGGCCGGCGGCGCGCAGGTCGCGCTGTGCGCGAGCAACCCGCTGTCCACCCAGGACGACACCGCTGCGGCCCTGGTGCACGAGTACGGCATCTCGGTGTTCGCCCGTCACGGCGTCGACGGCGCCGGCTACTACCGGGACATCAACGCGGCCCTGGACATCGCCCCGCACCAGGTCTTCGACGACGGCTGCGACCTGGTCAACACCCTGCACACCACACGCACGGAGCTGCTCGCCGGCGTGGTGGGCGGCTGCGAGGAGACCACCACCGGTGTCATCCGGCTCAAGGCCATGGCCGCCGACCAGGCCCTTCGGTTCCCGATGGTCGCCGTCAACGACACCGACACCAAGCACATGTTCGACAACCGCTACGGCACGGGTCAGTCGACTCTGGACGCGATCTTCCGGGCCACCAACACCCTGCTGGCCGGCCGCACGGTCGTGGTCGCCGGCTACGGCTTCTGTGGCAAGGGCGTCGCCGAGCGGGCCAAGGGCATGGGCTCGGCCGTCATCGTGACCGAGGTGGACCCGACCAAGGCTCTGGACGCCACCATGCAGGGGTTCACCGTGCTGCCGATGGGCCAGGCCGCCCGGGTCGGTGACGTGTTCGTCACCGTGACCGGAAACCGTGACGTGCTTCGCGGCGAGCATTTCGAGGCCATGAAGGACGGGGCCATCGTCGCCAACTCCGGGCACTTCGACGTCGAGATCGACGTCAAGTGGCTCGAGGCCAACGCGGTGGCGGTCAACCGCAAGATCCGCAACCACAGCGACGAGTACGTCCTGGCCGACGGGCGGCGGGTGATCTTGTTGGCCGAAGGGCGGCTGGTCAACCTCAGCGCCGCGGAGGGACACCCGGCTGCCGTGATGGACATGTCCTTCGCCGACCAGGCCCTGACCGCCGAGTGGCTGGTCACCCGCGCCGCCGGGCTGGTCCCGGGGGTCTACGAGGTGCCGACGGACATCGACAAGGACGTTGCCCGGCTCAAGCTGGCGTCCATGGGCGTGGCCATCGACCGGCTCACCGACACGCAGGTGGAGTACCTCGCGAGCTGGCAGCACGGGTCGTGAACCCTCACCCGATGCGGATCGGCGTCCTGGGCACCGGACCGGTCGGCCGGGCCCTGGCCGGCCGGCTGACCGAGCTGGGGCACCAGGTCCTGGTCGGCTCGCGGACCGCCAGCAGCGACCTGGTCGTCACGTTCGCCGAGGCCGCCGCGTTCGGAGAGGTGATCGTCAACGCGACCGCGGGCACCGTCAGCATCGAGGCGCTGACCCTCGCCGGCGCCGACACCCTCGCGGGCAAGCCCCTGGTGGACGTGTCAAACGCCCTGGACTCCTCGGCCGGCTTCCCGCCGAAGGTGCTGGCCACCGACCGCGAGTCTCTCGCCGAGCGGATCCAGGCGGCCTTCCCGGCTGCGCTGGTGGTCAAGACCCTGAACACGATGAACCACGCGGTGATGGTCCGCCCCCGACTGCTGGCCGGGCCGCACGTCACCTTCATGGCCGGCAACCACGAGCAGGCCAAGGCGGTGGCCGCAGGCCTGCTGACCCAGTTCGGCTGGGCCTCGGAGGAGATCGTCGACCTCGGCGACCTGTCCGGCTCTCGTGCCATGGAGCTGTACATGCCCCTGTGGCTACGCACGTACGGCACGGTCGGCAACGGGCTGTTCAACCTGAACATCGTTCGTGCTCGCGACGCCTGAGGGCCCGGCCGGGCCTGCGGCCGCGGCGGCTGCGGTGCCGAGCTGGGGCCTGGGTGACGTGGCGATCACCCTGGGCCTGACCATCGCGCTCGGCTCGGTCGCCGTGGTGGTGGCCCAGGTCTTGGCCCCGGCATCGAGCTCGGGCCCCGTGCGCGCCTGGGCGAGCGTGGCCCTGCTGGTCGTGCCGTGGATCGCGCTGGCCGGCTGGCCGCTGCTGGCCGCCCGCCGCAAGGGCAACGGTCCCCGGCTCGACTACGGACTTACCCTGACCATGGCGCACGCCGTCATCGGCGTCGTCGGCGGGATCTGTGGTCTGGTCGCCGCCCTAGCCGTCGGGGCCGCGCAGCAGGCGCTGACCCACACAACCCTGAGCTCGGCCGTCGGGGACCTGGCCTCGTCCACCACGTCGGCGTCAGCCCCAGCGGTGGCCGTGCTCGCGCTGTGCATCGCCTTCGGGGCCCCGATCGTCGAGGAGCTCGCCTTCCGCGGGCTCACCTACGGGGCGCTGCTCAAGCGGGGAGTCCCCCAAGGCTGGTCAGTGCTGGCCGTCACCGTCGCGTTCGCCCTGTTCCACTTCGAGCCGGCCCGGATCCTGGTCCTGCTCACCCTGGGGACCAGCCTGGCCCTGGTCAGGATGTGGACCGGGAGCACCGCAGCCAGCATGCTCGCCCACATGTCGATCAACATCCCGGGCGCGATCTTCGTCCTGGGTCTGATCAAGCACTGACGCTGACGCTGACCATTTCGCTGACCACGTCGCTGACCACGTCGCTGACCGTGTCGCTGACGTGGTCGCCGTCGCGGTCGTGGTCAACGCGCGGTCGGGCCCGTGGTGCCCGCCCGACTACGAAGGGGCGACAAACCCGGCGCCAGGCTCCGCCGCCGGCCCCGCCGCCGCCGGCCCCGGCGGGGGGTCGCCCACGCGGGCCGCAGCTGGCGCCGGCGAGGCGTACCGGGCGAGCTCGCGGCGGCTGCGCTCGGCCATGACGGCCGCCAGGTAGGGCTCGGGCGGGCAGCCCGGCGGCGGGGCCGGAGCCACGAACTGGGACACCTCGCCGGCGATGGACCAGCCCATGGTGCTGCGCGCCTGCGGCGTCAGCGACGTGGCCCGGGACAGGAACTGTCGGGCGGTCAGCGCGAGCTGGTCGGAAAGCCCGGACATCTGCAGAGTGGACGCCCAGCCGGCCAGTGCGGGGGGCATCATCACCGCGGGATCGGCCGCTGCCGGAACCCGCTCGCGGACCACGACAGTGCCGGCCAGGAAGTCGCCGACCCGCTTGCCCTGGCTCGAGATCATGCTGGTCGGGATCGCTATCACCCCGAACGGGTAGATCTCGAAGACGGCGAGCAGGCCGCGCACCAGCGCGTGCCTGAACCGGGTCGGGCCGCCGTCGTCGCGGACCACGCGAAGCCCCATCGCCATCTTGCCGAGCGAGCGGCCCCGGCTGAGCGTCTCGAACAGCACCGGGTACCCCACCAGCACCGCGACGATGACGGTCAGGCTCAGCGCCCCGGCAGCAGCGCCGTCGAGGCTGGCGGTCACGCCGGTGAACGCCCCCACGGCGGACAGGCCCAGCACGATCCCCAGCAGGACCGCCAGGTCGATCAGCTCGGCCACGCCCCTGCTGGGCAGCTTGGCCAGCCGCAGCTCCAGCACCACCGCCTCGCCGGTGACCAGGTGCGCGCCGGCAGGCGATGGTGCCGATCGGCCGGTCGCATCGGTCATGCCTGCGAGTCTGGCAGCAACGCCCCGGCCCGCGCCGCATCGGGCACGACTGTCGCATCGGGCACGACTGTCGCATCGGGCACGACTGTCGCATCGGACACGACTGTCCTATCGGACACGACTGTCGCATCGGGCACGACTGTCGCATCGGGCGCTACTGTCATCTGGATGGGCGGGCGCTGATGGACATCGACGCCTTCGTCAGGGTCCACCGTGGCCAGTGGGACCGCCTGGACCAGCTCACCCGCCGCTCGCGCCACCTCGACGGCGCCGGGGTCGACGAGCTGGTCGACCTCTACCAGGCCACCGCCACCCATCTGTCCGCGGTGCGCTCCGCGGCACCGGACCCGGCGCTGGTGGGCCGGCTCTCGTCGTTGCTGGCGCGGGCGCGAGGGGTCGTGACCGGCAGCCACCCTTCGACGGTGCGCGAGCTGTCCGACTTCTTCGTCGTCCGGTTCCCCGCCGCCGTCTACCGGGCGCGGTACTGGTGGATCACCACGGCAGTGGTGTTCGTGCTGGTCGCGCTGGCACTGGGCTGGTGGGTGTCGGACAACCCTGACGTGCAGTCGCAGCTGCTCAGGCCGGACACCGTCAGGCAGCTGGTCAACCAAGACTTCTCGTCCTACTACCGGTCCAACCCGGCCGGCTCCTTCGCGCTGCACGTGTGGACGAACAACGCCTGGCTCACCGCCCTGGTGATCGCCAGCGGCGGGCTGCTCGGCCTGCCGATCCCGTTCCTGCTGCTTCAGAACGCCGCGAACGTCGGCATCGTCGGCGGGTACATGGCGGCCTACGGACGACTGGACCTGTTCTTCGGGCTGATCCTTCCGCACGGCCTGCTCGAGCTGACGGCGGTGTTCGTCGGGGCGGGCGTCGGCCTTCGCCTGGGCTGGACCATCGTCGCGCCGGGCGAGGCGACCCGAAGCGTCGCAGTCGGCCGTGAGGGCCGTGCTGCGATCACCGTGGCCTTGGGACTGGTCGCGGTGCTGGCGGTCTCGGGAGTCCTCGAGGCCTTCGTGACCCCGTCCCCGCTGCCCACCTGGGCGCGGGTCGGGATCGGCCTGCTGGCGTGGGCCTGCTTCATCACATATGTCGTCGTGCTCGGCCGCCGCGCGGTGCGACGCGGCGAGACCGGAGATCTTGACCGCTCCAGCGCCGGCGACCACCTGCCCGTCTCGACCGGCTGAGGGCGCCCCGCCTGGCGGCGGCTAGGGCCGGCTAGGGCCGGCACCGCGACACGAGCCGATCGCGCCCCCGCGCAGCTGCCAGCGCACACCCCTGTCTCCTGCTTCTCCCGCTGCTCCCCGTGCCTGGTCACAACAGTCTGGTCACGACAGTCTGGTCACGACAGTCTGATCACGACAGTCTGATCACGACGGTCTGGTCACCGCAGTCTGGTCACAACAGTCCGGCCGCCTTCATGGCCAGGTAACCGTCGGCCAGCAGGGGCGGTAGCTCCTGAGGTGAGCCTTCGACCACCGTGACCGCGCTGCGCCCCAGGACCTGCACGACGAGCTGGCGGTCGAGGTTGGTGCGGGCACCGGCCGCCGCCTCGTACACCGCCGCAGCATCGCCTCGACGGGCAGCCATCTCGGCGATCCTGGGGTCCGCCACCGAGGCGAGCAGGACCCGGTGGCCGCGGGTGAGCCTGGGCAGGACCGGCAGCAGACCGTGGCGCACCGGGGAGGGGTCGAGCGCGGTGAGCAGCACCACCAGGCATCGGTGCGGCGCCCGCCGCAGGATCTCGGCGGCGATCGACTCCCAGTCCGGCTCGACCAGCTGCGCCTCGAGCGGCGCCATCGCCTCGACCAGGTCCGCCAGCAGCTCCCCCGTCCTGCTGCCCTGGACCGCGGCACGCAGCACCCGGTCATAGGCGATGAAGTCCACCCGGTCCCCCGCGCGCGTGGCCAGCGCGGCCAGCAGCAGCGCGGCGTCCATGGCGGCGTCCAGCCGGGGCGCGTCCCCGACGCGGCCGGCCGCGCTGCGCCCGGTGTCCAGGACCAGCAGGACGCGCCGGTCTCGTTCGGGGCGCCAGGTGCGCACGACCACCTCACCGGCGCGGGCGGTGGCCCGCCAGTCGATGGAGCGCACGTCGTCCCCCGGCACGTACTCGCGCAGCGAGTCGAACTCGGTCCCCGGTCCGCGGATCAGCACCGCGGTGCGGCCGTCGAGGTCGCGCAGCCGCGCCAGCTTGCTCGGCAAGTGCTTGCGAGAGGTGAACGGCGGAAGGACCCGAACCCGCCACGGCGCCAGGTGCGAGCCCTGTCGTGCGGCAAGGCCCAGCGGCCCGTACGAGCGCACGGTGACCCGGTCGGCCAGGCGGTCGCCGCGACGCGTGGGCAGCAGGGCGGTGACCAGGGACCGCCGCTCCCCGGGCGGGATGTCCAGCCCTGCCCGGGAGCGTCCGGCCCCGGCCGAGGGGGGCCAGGCGTCCCGGACCTCGGCCCTGACCCGGCGCCGGCCTACGTTGGCGATCCGCAGGGTCACCTGCGCCGGCTCACCGAGGCGCACTGACCGGTCCCCGCCCCGGGACAGCCGCAGCTGCCGGGTGGAACCTGCCATCCCCAGGTCGACCAGCACCGCGACCGCGAGAACGGTCTCCACGGCGACCACCGCCCACATCGACGCCGCGACGGCTACGACCGCTGCGCCGAGGAAGGCCAGCAGGGCGAGGCGACGGGACAATGCCATGGTCGGGGCGTGGGCTCGGCCGGCTCAGCGGGGCACGGGGACGTTGGCCAGCACGGCGTCCAGCACGCCGTCGGCGGTCACGCCTTCGAGCTCGGCCTCGGCGCGCAACGACACCCGGTGCCGCAGCGCGGGCCGGGCTAGCGCCTTGACGTCGTCGGGCGTGACGTAGGACCGCCCCGACAGCCAGGCCCACGCGCGCGCCGCGGCCAGCAAAGCCGTGGCGCCGCGCGGCGACACACCAAGGCGAAGGGAGGGTGAGTGACGGGTGGCGCGAGCGATGTCGACGATGTAGCCGAGCACCTCCGGCGCCACCGCAACTGACGCCACCGCAACCCGCCCGGCCTCGAGCTCGCCGGCGCCGGCGACGGCGACCACGCCGGCGGCCGGCAGGTCGCGGGGGTCGAAACCGCCCGCGTGCCGGTGCAGCACGCGTACCTCGTCATCGCGGCTCGGCACCCCGACCGTCAGCTTGAGCATGAACCGGTCGAGCTGGGCCTCGGGCAGCGGGTAGGTCCCCTCGTACTCCACCGGGTTCTGGGTCGCGCACACGATGAACGGGTCGGGAAGCAGCCGGGGAGCGCCGTCGACGGTGACCTGGCGCTCGGCCATCGCCTCAAGGAGCGCCGCCTGGGTCTTGGGCGGGGTGCGGTTGATCTCGTCCGCGAGGAGCAGGTTGGTGAACACGGGGCCGGAGCGGAACGAGAACTCGGCGCTGCGCGCGTCGTAGACGAGCGAGCCGGTGACGTCCCCGGGCATCAGGTCCGGGGTGAACTGGACCCTTTTGGTGTCGAGGGCGAGCGAGGCGGCCAGCGCTCGCACTAGCAGGGTCTTGGCCGTCCCCGGAACCCCCTCCAGCAGGACATGCCCGCGCGCGAGCAGTGCGATCACCAGCCCGGTCACTGCCGCGTCCTGGCCGACGACGGCCTTGGCGACCTCGCCGCGGAGGGCGAGCAGGGCGCTTCGCGCCTGCTCCCCCGGCCCGAACTCCTGCGGGGTCTGCGTCATGTGCGCCGGACCATCCTCTCCAGCTCGTCGAGATCGGTCGCCAGGCGGACCAGGGCGGCATCGTTGGCAGGGGCGGCACCGTACAGCAAGGCACTGAGCTCGCCGGCCGGCCGCCCGGTGCGGGCGGCCACGGCCTCGGTGACCGAGACCGGGTCGGCCGACCGGCTCTGTCCGACGAGCCCGACCACCCTGGACAGTGTCGCCGCCCGAAGGCTGTCGGCGGCCCTACCGCGCGCACCGGCGCGCTGGTAGAGGCGGGCCCGGCCTTCAGCGGCCTCCGCGGCGCGCACCACGACCGGCAGCGACTCCGGGACCACCGGGCCGAACCGGCGGCCCTGCCACAGCGCGAGCAGCAGGACCGCGACCGCCAGCTGCAGCTCCACGGGCCGGACCCACGGTGGCAGCACGTCGCGCAGCGAACGAGTGCCCGAGGTGCCCGAGACAGTGTTCGCCGCGACATACCAGACCAGCTGGCTGTGGGCGCCGAGCAGGTTCAGGGCCAGGGCCGCGTCGCCCTCGGTGGCGAGCTGGGCATTGGTGAAGGCGAGGCCTGAGCTGACAACGGTGACAGTGCGGCCCCCGGCCAGGGTTGCCCGCGCGACGGTGTAAGCGCCGCCGACGGGGTAGCACATCGACGCAGGCTGGCCGCCGGGGACCGCAGTGACGGTGAGCCCGCCGGTCAGCGCGCGACCGGCCCGGACGGCGGCTGGGAGCGCGCACGCGGAGTCCCGGGCGTCGACCGATGTCGACCCGACCGGGGTCAGCCACGGGGCCAGCACCGCGAGCACTCCGGGAGTGGGGTCGACGAGGACCAGGTCCGCCCGGCTGCGAGCGAGCACGCTCAGGTCGGCGTCGCCGGCGTCTTGCGGGGTGACGACGAGCAACGTCGCGCCGGCGGCGGCACCCGCCAGCGCGGCCCGGCTGCTCGTCACCGTGACCACCGTGACGCCCTGGTCGGACAGCAGCACGCGCAGGGCTCGCCCCCCGGCGGGCGATGCCGAGCTGGGGTCCAGGTAGCCGCCGTAGCCGCCGCTGCGTCCGATCCCGATGACCAGCACGACGAGCAGGAGCAGGGCTGCGAGCAGCGCTGGGCGTCGGGCGGAGCGCAGCCAGCTCCCGACCGTCGGGTCGACCGAGGCGCTCCGAGGCCCGCCGTCCTGGTCGGCGCCCCGCCGGTCAGTGCCGGACTGAAGGTCAATGCCGGACTGAAGGACAATGCCGGACTGAAGGTCAGCGCTTGGCTGAAGGTCAGGGGTCATCGGACCGGCACCGGCGCGGCCGGGAGGTTCCCAGGTTCCCCAGCCGGCCGGGCCCTGGCCAGCTGGCGGTCCAGGTCGCGCAGCGCAGTATCCGTCCTTTGGTCGCCCAGGCTCCCGCCGTAGGCGACATCGTCGAAGGAGTGCGCGGCTGCCCTAAGGGCGACGGCACACGAGGGCAGAACACGTGCCCCCTCGTGCGCAGCCTCGCCCGCTGTCCGCCCGGGCCGCGCATCCAGGATGTCGCGTTCCTCCAGACTGCGGACGACGGCTCGAAACCGCTGACGCACAGCCTCGTCCCAGCGGCCCGCGGACGCTGCCGCGTCAGCAGCCGCCCGGTACTGCGCGGCCGAGCGTGGCCGGCCGACGAACATCGCGGCGCTCTGGCCCGCGGCGCGGTGGATCCGGCCGGTGCGCCGAACGATGATGACGCCCACGATGACCACCACGGCCGCTATGACGACCAACCCGAACAGCCCACCAGGGGCGTGCGCGGCGGCGTCGTTGAGGACTTGAAGCACGCGCTGCACGATCCAGTTCAGGACGCGCTGCTCCACCGACGGCCGCTGCCGCGCGTAGACGGTCTTGGCCAGCTCGCCCCGCGCGGCTTCCGCCGCCTGGGCTCGGCCGATGTCGATCGGGACGCTCAGCGAGGGGTTCACCCCGGTGGTGGGCCGAACTGGCCGGGCTGACCGTAGGGTCCAGGCTGCACATACGGTCCTGGTGTTGCGGGCTGAGCCGGAACGCCCGGTTGTCCGTACTGGCCGGGGCTGCCGTACTGGCCGGGGCTGCCGTACTGGCCGGGGCTGCCGTACTGGCCGGGGCTGCCGTACTGGCCGGGCGGCCCAGTCGGGTACGTCGCGACGCCGGCAGAGCGCTGAAGGGCGATGTCCAGCCCTTCCTTGCGCATGCGCAGGTCGACATAGAGAAGTGCCCTGATCGCCGCAGAGAAGGGATAGGTGACGGCACCCGACACGATGCTGGCCAGGGCGGTCATCGCTTGAAGGAGGACGAAGTTACCGCCCGCAGCGCTGCCCCCGGAAAGCAAGGCCCCACCACCGACGATCAAGAACGGGATCGCCACGACAACAGTCACCACCGTAGTGATCAGCCAGGCGAGGACGAGGACGCCGAAGGACCGCCACCAGCTACCTCTGACCAGCCGGGTCGACCGGCCCATGGAGCCGAACACTCTGCCGCGCTCGAGCACCAGCACGGGAGACGACACCGCCAGGGCGACCCACAGGTACACGCCGGGAACCACGCACACTGCCAGGCCGATGAGCAGGAACACCCCGGACATCAATGACAGCCCGAGCAGGCGCCACAGCTGCGGTCGGACCCGGGCCCATGCTTCCGAGAGGGTGACGCGCTGGCCAAGTACGGCCTGGCTGACGACCACCATGAACACACCCGACAGCAACGTGACCGCGACCCAGTTCAACAAGATCGTTGCCAGCGACCCGCCAAGCCCGCCCAGCTGCGCCCCGGTCAGCGTCGCGGGCCCGTTCGTGTTCGTGCTGAAGCCTCCGGAGAATCCGTTCCCGTTGGTCCCGAAGCCTCCCGTGAACGTGGAGAAGCCGGCCGAATCCTGCAGGACGGTGATCTCGAGCAGGAACTGGATCAGCGACGTGACCGCCACCACTGCCGCGGCCAGGCCGATCATCAGCTTCCAGTTCTGGCGGACGACCGTCAGCGCCCCGTCGAGGATCTCTCCGACTCCCAGGGGTCGCAGCGGGATGATCCCCGGTTTGGGCACGAACGGCTGGGAGCCGGCGTAGCCACCGGGGTAAGGGGGGATGTACCCCGGTCCGTAGCCACCGCCGTACGCCGGCCCGGCGGGTGGCGAACCGTAGCCCGACGGGGGCGGCGGACCGTAGCCGCTGGTGACTGGTGGCAGGTAGCCCTGTGGCGGTGGCGGTGGCGGTGGC